>Ga0209829_10000003_pt1 | contig 189602 bp, 223 predicted proteins | sample C_140205_EF_Meta_FD_187311 | JGI IMG/M metagenome (GOLD analysis project Ga0209829, IMG submission 187311) | Freshwater microbial communities from Lake Croche, Canada to study carbon cycling - C_140205_EF_MetaG (SPAdes) (version 2) | ecosystem: Environmental > Aquatic > Freshwater > Lake...
TTGATCAGCAACAACCCCCGGATTCGTAATATGAATTCCGCCGCTGTGGCAAAGATGTCTGTGGATGCTATAAATAAAGCTGCCGACATGAGCAGTAGTATGGGTGCTCGTGATTATCGTGAGTTTGGCGGCAGTCAGGAGCAAGCAGCCAGAGACATACAGGAAAAAACAAATTTTGCCTCCTCAGGGTTGGGAGGTTTTGGTGCGGCTTTGTTGGCCAAGGCGGGTGAAGGCACAACAGAATACGAGCAACTTCAGACCTTTTTTAAGGCAGGAGGGCTTACAGCCAAATCTCTAGGTTCTGGGGGCACACAGAAAATTGCAGACATATTGCACACCACTACCGGAGACGTTAATCAGATTGGCGGTAATAGACTGCTTCAGCGTGATGCTATGAAGCAGGAAGGCATTGTTAACACTCTAAATGAGATACATACGCAAACAGCTGTAAGATCTTTTTGGGATTATGCTAAAGCTACTGGATTGGATGAAAAGGAGCATAAGGCGAAATTTGCAGAGTACATGAAGAAAAACCCCAAAGGCAGTGTTGAAGAGTATTTCAATAAGAACATTAAGGAGCGCCTTGGTGAAGTCGGACAATCGATATATGAAAGCCAGCAGCAGACCATTAAAATGGATTTCTTGGACTCGCTACGTACCCCAGAAGAGAAGAAAAGATATCAGGCAGCCTTGAGTGAAGATAAGGCCAGAAGCATAGCGCTATCCGAGAAGTACGCTAGCGCCAATGCCCCAATACTCACACAGGCAATTAGTGCGTTAGCCGAGGGTAAAGATTTTAAAGGTACGGCTCAGGCACTGTCAGGCATACTAGCAGTCAGCACCGACAAGAAGGCTTTGACCGCCGACCAGCAGGCTGCAATAACCAACGCAGCGACCGCTGGCGAGGATCTCGGTAAAAAATTAAGCACAGCCAGAGGCAGCAATGAGGCCTTCAAGGCAGGTGCCCTAGAGGATATCAATAAGTTGAATGCGGGTATAAAGACTGCCGCACTGTTGGATGCAGAAAAAGCAGGAGGTATAACTACCGAGGAAGGTAGACGTAAATTAGGCGACGCTAAGGATCTTGGAGACGTCTCTAGGGAGGAATTAGAGGATCTTGCCAAGTACGGACCAAACATGGGCTTTACTAGCGCCAAGAAGTCTGAAGGAGACCTCAACGATCTTGAGGCCAAGCAACAAACCGGTAAAAAACTAACGTCTACCGAACAAACGCAGATGAAGCAGCTACAAACAATCCGTAAGATAACAGGCTTCCGCAGTGATAAGTCTGTGGAGATGGCGCTCAAAGGTGATCTTGGTAATGTAGCTGCAAGTATGATTCAGGGACAGAAGGACGCCATCGCTGAAGATCAAATCAGCGAAAGTAAAAAAGAACGCACTTCACAGCTATCAAAAACGCTTGATCTTCGACAAACTGAAAAATCTCCTGCAGCGGCGGCCGATGCAGCCGAGATAAAAGCGGCAAGGGATTATTTCAAAGACAAGGGTGGCGATGAGGCGATGCTTGCTCAGTGGAAAGACTCGTCGTTAGGAGGCAAAGACAATTACTTCTCAAACAAAAAAGACCCAATCACAAAAAAACCAAAGAATTGGGGAGCACTTGGAAACACACTAGCAAACACAGCAGCTGAAATCGATAAGGACACACTGGCAGCCAGGGCGGGCGCAGGCGACAAGCCGCCAACAGCCGAAGAAAAATCCAAGAAAGATTTGATTGACGCCATGGGTAAGCTGACCACTGCCTTGAATAGTGGCGAGGCAGTCACCGCACTTACCAGCCTTGCAAATGCGCTGAAATAACCCAAACACACAAATTATATGCCAGCATCAATGATTAACGCCGTCGGCGGGGACGTATTTAAAAGCGGAGGCGGAGGGGCCGCAGGACTCATCCGTATTCCTGGAGTAGACTCATTGGTTGGCGCAGGCTTGCTGGCCGTGTACGATAGTGTTAGCGTCCAATTAACCGAGACCACGCAATTTTTCCTCACATGTGACGACATCGTAAAATTTACCCATTTTGGTATGGGTGTGGGTACGGTTATAGCTGAAGGTACCATGTACTCCACATGTAACGGCAATTTGCCGGCAGCCTCTAGGTTTTCACGGGCTGTGAGTAGTATGCGAGGTAAGCCCATGTCTGCCATGGTGGGAGGTACCACAGTCACTGTAGTATTAAATAGTGCGCAGCTTACGATTGTTGGTGAGCCTGACACTATGGGGCACTTTGTATTTAATTTGGCTGTTATAGGTGAAGGAGTATAAATATGGTTAATCACTCTGCATCATTGCTTGTTAATTTAAATTTAAACGCCACAGATTTCACGACGCCTGACTTTTTTTCGCTGGCCGGAAGCACAAGCTCGGTGATAGCTAACGAATTGGGTGTGCCACTAGCCACCACCGACACATACACATCATTACGAACATACGCACGTTCTAGTTTGTTTGTGGCTAGAAATTATACTCAATTGAAATTGCCTAAAGAGTTGAGTAATTTTTACGATATCCTTTTTCCTTCGGGTAGCTCTGATTACTACAAGGAGTTTTTATTGTATTGTTACCTCCAACTCGTGAACAGTACGGATAGATACAAGGATATCCTAGCTTACGACAATAGAATATCGTACGCATTGCACGAGATCCGTGAGTATTTTAAATTTTCTGGAAACGCACACACATCGTCTAATTCAAAAGATTTTGAGTTGCTGGTCGACGGCGAGATAAAAAATTCTCCTGACATCAATTCAGCAACAACCTATTTTAATGTATGGCAATTAGGAAATACAAACACTGTATTGATATACTCTCCAACAAACAAAAAGTATTATAAGCCGGGCGCACCTGCACGCACGAACAGCGACAACATGCAGATTGTCGTGGAAGGCTCTCCTGGAAGCCCAACAACATCAAACACAATAGTAATGGGCGATTCTGGGCTGACCTGCACCATATCTGGAGATCTCCCAAATTTTACAACACTAGGCAACAAGTATTGGTCATTCAACTCAACAGCTCCTCTGGTCTTTGATTTTACGGCAAAGTTAGCGGAGCTTTCCAACAGAGTCATGGTAGTAGACGCTATGCTAGAACATAACAGAGAGCTGTGCTCTAGCTCTTATGAAAATTTATGGAGATTACACTATAACGATGTATACAAAGTGACAGGTTTACTGTTAGCTTATATAGAGAGAGTTAATTTAATATGGCAGCAAAAGATGTAAAAATTAAATGCAGTTTGGGGGACGCTAATGGGGCAACACTCACGTATCAGGTTGGTAGCATACCCACAGCCACCGTGAGTTTAATTCCTCCTGGAGGATTTGCAGTGGAAGGGTTTCAACTCACGGACGTGGAAGGACAGAAACGTGGAGGCACACACTTCATAGATATTTCTGTAAAAGCTCACGCAGCTCTTGGCAGTACCTCAAGGAAAGCTCTTTTTATTGGTACCCTGGACGGTATGAGCGTCAACCAAACTTTCGGCAGCGCGCGGTATGAGGCGGTAATAAAGAACAAGGCACAAGTTCTGGCTGAGTTAACCACTATGACTCCAGGGCTGTATCCGGCAGGAGTTAACATATATAAAAACCCAGGCTGGTCTTCAATTATAAATAACCAGGAAGATGGAAAGGTGGAGCAGTGGGGTATGATGAGTGAGGCTCCCGAAGTATTCAATCATCCACCCATTAAGGCGTATACTGAAATAATTAAATGGGTCCTAGGTAAGCAGAAAAGCGGCTGGGAGAATTATGTGGGTATAGATAAAGATTTGACGGGAGGTACGCCATTCGATGGAATATTTACTGACGGACGATATTCAAAAGCTTTAGATGAGGCTATAAGAATTTTTGACACTATAGATCTTGATGCTGTTACTGGCGGAGCGCAGGCGGGTATAAACTGCACTGACGCTGTTATCACAGACTCCATGGGTTCTTTGTTTAAGTCAGGTCCAAGCGTGCTGCTTGAGAACTATCTTGGGTTTCTGAGTTTCATGGGCTGCACAATGATTTTTAGTAATAATAAAGCTTACGTTGTACCAATGAACTCAGCACTCAAGCAGGGAGGTTCGGCGCCAGGCAAAGGACAGACCCAAGGGTCACCAAATATTGCGGGTCCCGTAGATTACAACAACTACGTTTATAATGATATTGGCTACCGCGATATTGCCTGTGTGGCTGTTGTGATTGACGCGGGGCCTGGAGGACCCAATCTAGGTAGTGCGACATGGGACACCGGAGGTGCTGCCTACTATTGCGAAAAACAAGGAGCATCGAAAGCTTCTGGTGTATATGTTGTTCGTGCACACCCATTCATGGCCTTGTCGGCAACACGAGCATTAAACGATACTGCGGAGTTTGCAGATCGAATCGATGGAGGCACTGACTCGCTACATAAAGCCAAAATTTCATTTGATGCGGCTGCAACAGCTTCAGGTAAGGGTCACGCCGCGCGCGCCAACGCCAAGGTCAAGACCGCCCGAACCAAATACGGCAAAGCACTGCAAAGTTTTGCCGAGAATAGGTTTTATCAAGCAAGGTATGGAGACAGGCAAGGTTCAATATTGTTGGATTTTAACCCCCAGTGGTGTCCAGGCACAGGGGGTGTGTTGTTTATGAAGGGTACGGGTATGGCTGTGGAGTTTTATGTCACATCAGTATCTCATCATGTGGGTGTTAATTCTCCGGCAGAAGGAACGGCAATAACAACAGTTAATTTTAGTTGTGGTAGGCTAGGTAAGCCGCCTTCTGGTATGTCCTTTGACGCTTTTTTGGGTTATAGTAGAGGCAAAGAAAAAGGCATTCAGGCGAGCTTTGTTGGAGACACATAATATGAACACGGTGGAACAACTAATTAAGGATAACAAAAAGCTTATTGAACTTGAGGTAAGCCGATACGCAACTAACGTACCACACATCACGATACAGTTAGAGGCATATCGCCTGGCTAGAGAAGCCGCCAGAACATTCAATCCAGCTCTTGGGTATAAGTTCAGCACACATTTAATGAATAACTTGAAGAAGCTATCCAGAATATCAACACAGTATGGCAGCGTATTACGTATACCAGAAAACACCCAATTCGGTATCAACAAACTGCAGAAGATAGAAAAAGACCTAGAACACACACTAGGGCGCCCACCTACTCTCGATGAACTAGCACATCACACTGGTGTAAGCATGAAGTCTATTTCCAATACCCTAAATAATCGTAAGGTCAGCTCAGGAATATCTTCTTTGTTTGAGTCTCCCGAGCTTCTTGATGGTGCCAACTCAGAATGGGTACAGTTTGTGTATCACGATCTGTCAGATAAAGATAAGATAATTTTTGAGCATATGACCGGGTTTGGAGGCAAAAAAATATTACCAAATGGTGAGATTGCACACAAATTAAATTTGTCTATAGGCACATTAAATAATAGAATAAAGTTGATAACCACGACACTTTCGAAAGGTTGGAAATGAAATCTATTGAAGAAATACTAAAAACACTCAATGAGTGGTGCACCGCATTCATACCAACGTACAGACTGACCAATGACACTGGCGGTCGTCCGTGGTATATTGAGGCCACTGATTTTCAAGGACCTTTTAAACTGAAGGAATTAAGTAATGTCACAGACCGAGACACACTGAACCAAGATTTCAAGCAACGCTTTTTTGAAAAAGACGTTAAAGCGAAGAAAGGTGTAAGCGCAATTAAACTGGAAATCTCCGCAATGTATAGCTATAACAAATGCTTTGTTCAAAGATACAAAGGAAGACTGCACTTTTATCGCGACGACCTTTCACAAAAAGGTGCCAGAATAATGGTCGCTGCTGGGCAGTCTCACGGTTTATTCAAAGAGTTTAAGAAAAATATGGATTCATAACAACTCAAAGTATGGCTGTAGCAACAATATCTTCTAATTATACGGGCAGGCGCAAAGACATCAGTATTTTACAATACCCTGACGCCTCCACAGCTTCCACACAGACAATGTTTCCTGTGTTCGGTAAGACCACCAGAATGTGTGCTGGCGTGCAGAAATTGGTACAAAAATACGCTATAATTTTATTAACTAATATAAATTCTCAAGAAACTTTTCCATTGTTCGGTACTGATTTTTTATATCCGCTGCGTGCAGGTATATCTCCTGTAGATAATTTACAAGCTACTCAGCTCTTTAATCTGGCAAGTTACGCGGCAGTCAACACACTAAAGCGTTATCAGATAGATAATCCGGATATTCCAGCAGACGAAACAATCACCACAGCCGAGCTCACGAACATCAGTGTGTATGGAGGTTCTGCAAGTTTTGAGGTGACGATTAAAACTGAAGCAGGTGACACTATAGATTTTGTTGTGCCTATACCTAAATAAATATTATGCCAGAAATACTAGAAAATACAGTAGCAAGATTGGCGACGTTTATATCTGAAAACTATTCAGATATTGAAACAGGTCCAGGCTCTGTCATCAACGAGCTTTTAATTAAAGTAGCCTCTGCCGTACAAAACAAACAATATAATCTGATATCTGACCTGGCCCAGAGCAACACCATCTCTGCTGTTCTATCCAGCGACACCGATACCTATTCTCCAATACTAGACAGCATCGCCTCTAACTATAATACTGCCAGACACGAAGGAGTTACTGTGACAGGTAAGCTTAAAATAACTGTAAGCTCTGATGCTGGGCATATTCTTCGAGCAGGATTTAGATTTCTACAGCCGGCACTAAATCTGGAATACCATCTATTAAATGAAACGCGGGTAAGTTCTGACCCAGACCCGGTATTAGATGAATTGCAGTTATTTTCAGCTAATGGTTTATATTACTTCATAGTTGATGTTGTGGCCAGTGGTGTGGGTGCTGAATACCAGGTGTCTTCTGGTACGGTGTTCACACTCTACTCCACAAATTTTATATCTGGGCTTGTTAAAATAGAGGCGTATGGGAGCTTTTCTTCTGGTGCCTCCCGAGAGACTGACCGGGAATTGGTGATGAGATTTAAAAGCAGTCTAGGAAACACACGTTTTGAGTCTGCTGCAGGTATCGCAAACAATTTTAAAAATACGTTTGCAGGCTTTCAGACTTTGTCGGTTTGTGGAGCCAATGATACAGAAATGTTACGCTCAAAACAGAACGCGCTAGGAATAGCCACTTTTGGAAAAGCTGATGTATATGTAAGATCTGTTGTAGGGTTAGAAACCTTCCACATCACCAAGACAGCTACTAAAATAGCCGACAATACTTGGCAGGTGGTTATAGATAACTCCGATGCTCCGGGATTTTATACAGTAAAGTCTATTGTGCCGGCAATTGTAGATGTAAGCCTTGGTGGTACTTTGGTACCAACCAAGGTGGATTTTGACTGGGCTATTTATAGTGGTCAGCGAAACAACGATATAAACTCTCGTAGTGAAGCCAGGTTTACAAAATATCAAAACGCAACCGTCACCTTTTCGTACACAGAAGCACCTACAGTTCCAGTGCACTCTAAGGCGTTATTTGAGCTAAGTCTCACAGGGCAGCCAAATATTATGAAAATGCAAGATCTCTTGCTTGGTGATGCTCAGCGGCTGGCTTGTTCAGACTATCTAGTTAAATCTGCGGTGCCTTGCATGGTGTCGTTAAATATTTCATTAGCCAAAAAAACAGCGGTAGACACTTACGAGTCTTTGAATTTACAGCAGCTTAAAAAAGACATATTCATGTATATTAATACTCTACCCTTTGGTTCTGAGTTGCAGGCTTCAAATATTGTGGATATCTGTCACAACTATAAAATTAAGCGAGTCAATTTGCCTATACATATGACGGGTGTTATAGTCTCACCAGAAGGTGCACCAATAACAATTACCAGCACAGATGTGCTCAGTATTCCTGATATGCCTGAGATAGGTGTGACTCCAAAGACTACGCTTTATTTCACAGATTACTATAGGATTGAGGCCGGTGTGGTTAATCCCATAGACAATATAGGTCTGAATATCGCGTAATATTATGACTCTAGATTTTCTACCTTCAACGTTCCCAGCAGGAGATGTCACAGACGGTCAATACCTATATCGGTCACTAGGTTCGTTTTGGACGCAGGTATTTCAAGATAAGAACGCATTGAAGGGATACACTATAGGAATGGCGGAAGAACTAGCGCAGTCTTATCTAAAATTGGTCGAGACCATCAACCAATACTCAATTAAAAATATAGATACACTGCATACGGAAAAATGGCTTCCGCTAACGATTAAGAAATCAGAATTTAATAGAGTTCCTTTTGTCTTTACTCCTGGTGGGGCCGTGTTCGGTCGGCAGCCATCAACTGATACTCTGTACGCTTCTCAATTATTCCGTTTCGGGCAGCCCAAGACAGGCACCACAACCCATGCCTATAGTTTTGCCCCAAAAATAAATTTGCGGGAATTTGGTGTTATAGCCAACAGGATAATATCGCCATCTTTAACTCTTTTGCCTGGTGTAGATGTCCGTTATGAGGGTGGGTTGATGTATTTTAATGCTGACTTATTTGATAACGAGTATATTCCAAAAGCCGCCGTATTAACCGAGGGAGGAACTGTCAGCACATTTCAAGATATTGATGGTCGCACGGTGAGGGATGAATTTATCGTACTGTGGCTTTACATGGCTAAAGTAGATGAGGCCACCATATACAAAAATTTTGGGGTGTTGCTTGACCTTAAGCTGGACACCTCCGAAGACTATAAAACTTTATTGGGTGCAATCATAAACCTCGCCGTCGAGGGCCCGACAATAGCTGCAATTCGTGCAGCTTGCTGTGCGTTACTAGGTGCTCCTTTAATAATTGAGCCGTCGGAAGTTGTTGAGGATGTTTATGACTTTGCGTCTTGGAAGTATATCATTACAGATAAAAATACATATAGATTTCCTAGTTCGGTTGAGTTAGATCGTGCAGTGAGAATCGACAGCAAGCTGTACGCAGGGCAGTCTCTTTCTTCCAGTGTTAGTGTGGTCGATTTGGTTATGGATCCTGTCTGGTGGCAACGAGAAATTTCTTCAGGAAAAGTCGGGTTCGCTTCTCATTTATTTGCAGCAGGACCAAAAAATCAACTTTTTTTCGAGAACAAGCGGCGCACTATAAATTATGATGGAATGCGTTTAACTTTTCCTGTTCTAGGTGACCCTGCAGATGTTCTTATTTTCAACAACTATTTAAATCACCCCAGCAGACAGCCAGCCATACTTAACGCACTACACATCACCCCCGGAGCTGCAGAGACCACGACCGCTAATCCTCTAGACTTTGTATTTAATAACTTTTTTAAAAATAACTGTTTATTGTTAAAGCTGGTTTTTCATACCGATCAGCAGCTCAGGCGATTCTTCGCTTTACTGCCGTACCTTCAGAGTTACTTTCCGCCACACGTATACATTATAACTTATGTGAATTTAAATTTATCGATTGACTCTATAGATAATTTAAATAATGGCCTAACTATCCCTCAGGCTCCAGGCCAATTGTTCAGCTTGGACGGTTCAAATATTTTAACAGGTTCTCGACCAACCATACTTTCTACAACCACAAGCAGAGACGACGATTACTATAAAGATTATATAAATCGCATGTTTTGCATAGCTGTGGGTCCCTATAGAAATCCAGTTCCTCCTCATCATCCTAGTATGGTACCTAGTGAGCAGGACAAGCCGCTACACTCTTCAGATAATCTTGACGAGTTGTCCGCTAATACCGTTGATGGTATAACCTGTGGAACGCTGCGTACATACATTCCAGTAACAGTAACACCTCCAGGCCAGGATACGCCTCGCCGCCCATCTACCAAAGAAGTCCCGGCGATCTTATTAATAGACTTTTAAAGCTGTATAGGTATAATATAACTTATGGGAACAATAGAAACTTTAAACGTAACGCACGGGCTTGCTGGATTTGTAAAGATTTGGCGTACAGATATAAAGACTGGTGAGGTTGTTTTGCTTGTAGATAAGCAGAATAAAATTCTTAAGCAGGGAGCCAAAATTATTTCGCAGCTGCTTGGAGGCAAACCAGAATCAAAAATTTGGGGAATGTATATCGGATACAACAATGATCCTAGCTATGAGCTGACTAACGCCCCAACGATAGACGTAGACTACTCTCATCCATTTTCACAGTTTTCTGAAAATCCTGGAAGTATGTTTGGTTATCTTAGAGAACCACTAACATTCACACCGAACTATCTATCTTCTACCTCTTACGAAGACAATACTGTTCTATTCTCCACGATGATCACCTCGGCTAATTCTGTGGGAGGCGCAGAATTTATCACAGGAACAAGTAATATTTATGAGGTGGCGCTTATTGCCGCACCGGCTTTGAACGACGTCACCAAAGACTTGGTTTTTTCTCGCACAAATTTTAATCCTGTTCAGTACAATTCCAGTTACAACTTCACGATTACTTGGGGAGTGAGAATTCTGGTTCCTGCATAAACATATGAGCTTAACTCCTTGGGTACCTACGGTAAGAAGAATTAGAGACGGTGAGTTGGTGGATCAGGCTACGGTAAACGTACCCATTGACCAGATGACTCAGCGTGAACAGCACTTGTATGAAAAATTTGAAGAGCTCTCCGGTAAGTCAGTATTGATCAGCTTTGGTCAGCCTATCCACCCAACAGAGCCTGCATGGGGCACCGGAGAGCTTAATATAGTTTATTTTAAGAGCGATAGTCATGGTGACGGCTTGTCTCGCAGCGTCACAGGATTTTCTTCTAATTCGACCTCATCAATGTTTCAACCTAAGAACTCAAACTACGCGTTTGGGTTGGTTAAAACAAACTACCCACAAAGTAAAACGGCAGATTTGTACACTGAAGGTTTATGTGAGTTGTCGGTGGACATTAATCACCCTACACTTGGGTTGATTCCTCCAAAGGCAAATGGCGACCCCACTGATTTTGTTGTTGGACCATACTTTTTATCTGCAAAAGTCCCAGGGAAGATTACACAGGATCCTTCAGGCATCCCTGTCTATGTAGGCTACGCTATCAGTCCCAGACGCTTTTTATTGCACACTAACGTGGATGAGTTTTCTCAGTTTTTTATAAACTACAGATATCACGTGCTTGATCGTGTGGCTGGTAAGCCCGTGCGCACACCGACGACCACAGAAACGTTCACAGGCTCAATCTCTGTGGCAACCGCAGCGAGTCCGGTATCGATACTGACTATAACTGCAGCAGTTCCCTCACTAAGTGTTGGATCTATTTTAAGTGGGACTAATGTGGCAGCCACGACAGCTGTAGTTTCGTTAATAACTGGCACCTTTGGTGCAGCAGGCAGCACGTACACACTGTCACTACCAAACACAACAACAGTGACGTCGCAGTTAATCACCGCTGTAAGCCCTACAGGGATCTGGAGCATAACCGACACAAACACCGACATCTTAGGTTGGGTGCCTGTGAGTGTGTTGCCTGCGAGTATATCTCGACCTGCCGGCGCTGTTTTTTATTATAATATACCAAAAGCTCCAACCATAGATGCAGACACAGGACTTGATTCGGCGGACTTTGAAAAAGAAGAAGCGCTGGAGTTATCCGGGTTCCTACCTCCTGTTCCAGCAAACTTCGTACAACTATACGTTGATGGTGCGCTCGTTCGCTATAAAGACTCAAAAGATCTAGGAGGTTGGTACAGTATTAATGAATACGGCTTGTGGTGGCACACTGATAAGGATGGAGAACAGCCGTGGGCTGCCGACTATCCAAGTAATCAGCAACCTTCTAGTTGGTACAGTATCATCAAACCTGGAATTACGCGCCGGCGTGTATTTATTAGTTTTTCCAAGTTTAATCCTGCGCTACGTACGCAGTTGGTTAGCTCTTTACGCGCCTACGACAAAACAGGCAAAAATAAATCTTCTAACTTCATTAAATTTTTAAACGCAGACAACCTTAGCGAAGAATCGCATACGGGTGATCTGATTGTGTCAATAGATCCGCAAATTAGGTTATCCGGTGTAAGTGTAGACGACGCCGGCTTTACATATCCTGCAGGTCTTGATGTTGGTTATACGGCAAACAGAGCCGTAGCAGGCATCAAATACTCTAAAGAAGAAGGTGAATTTAAGGCAGCATTAACGCCTGTGGTAGCTAAGATAAATGGTGTCAACGGTATTGTCGCGAAAGAATCGGCAGCAGGAGTGTGGGACGTTGGTTATGGTGTAGGCAGTATTTCCGGTCAGGTCGACTCAATAGAACCTATTAACGCCAGATTAGAATTTATAGAGTTATCTTCATACATCAAACTACCTCCACCAACCACAACAAAATTTGGGTTGATAGGAAAGATAGTGCTGCCGAGTAATTACCCAAACAACAGACCGCTTAATCTGGCGTTTCATTTGTTTGGAGATGCAGACGTTGACACAGGTGATGCAGCTAACAATCGCGCAGCTTTTCTTTTCGTATATTCTAGTGTATCTGCATCGAATGTGTCGAGGGCAGCCAATTACACAACCATCAATACTCAAACATATCCCAATACTACGAACACGGTAGAGTTTTCATTAGCTGCTGACGCGGCATATACAGCTAGAACAGCGTTAAAAATAGCGAACGCCAATTTCAGTATACCTGCAGATTTTGTGCGCGAAGATTCTATTATTAATTTTAAAATACTGCGAGTTTCTCCGACTGCTCGGAGTTATGCCGGTAATATCGGTTTGCTCGGAGTATATTGGGAAATTCCCACAACCGCCTAACAAGCACATAGTATATGCCATGGATAGATAGCCTAGATTGGTCATCTTTAAACGCTTTGCGTAGATATCCCTTACGCGAAGGCGTGAGTGCGCTCAGCAACGATGAGTTATTCAGTATTCCTGATACACTGATTGTGGACTTCACGCTGTGTGCCACTAGCGATGTTTCTCGCAGATTCTATGTATCAAAAATCTTTAATAGAATAACATCTGTCACAATAGATATCAGCGATAATCAGGATGTTGTTGTGGGTAGCGTTGTGATCGACATGGATACGCATATACAGGATGCCGATTATTATCTAGCCGTCTCGGACAATTACGTTGGGGCAAACGGTAAAATCACGATAGGTTCTCTGGACGATTTGACAACTCAGCCGGCAGGTATATTTAATTTCACGATCACTGCTGCTGAGTTTGAACCCCGAACCATAGTCCCTGGTTTGCAGGGCGTGGATAGAATAACTTTCCTCGATAGTTCTAATGGGCAGCAAAGCGTGTCCGGTGACGTCGTGCTTACATCCAGGAATAATCTACGTTTTTCTTATGCCAGCGAGCATGTGTTGCTTGATGCTGGAGATAATCTCGGATTGAACAAAGCTTGCGTTGTAACGCAATGTATTCAAAGCATCAATGGTGTTGTACCAGACCCGCTCTCAGGTAATGTAAATTTGCTAGGCATGAACTGTCTAAGCGTCACAAGTGCGACACAATATACGTTGAACTTGACAGATACGTGTTGTACACCGTGCTCTGGTTGCAACGACCTCGAAGACTTGACAGGAAGACTCACCTCACTAGAGAATAAGTTCTTAGACCTGAAAGGTAGCTATAATAGTGTTAATACTCAGCTGACAAACTATCTGTCCACCATAAACTCCAATTGCGCCTGTCCTGCGTAGCTGTTAGAATAACGTGATATGGCCTCACAGGAGTATCTAACAGCTAACAGTTTAACATCGTACCCTTTCAAGACTCGTCGGCCTACGTCTCTTGTAGGTCACCCGATCGAGGACGACTGGTTTTATGACATTCAGTTTACGTCATTCGTCCCAGGTATACGTCAAGTTTATGTTGCTAGTATAGAAAAGACTTTATCTGGTGAATTAATAGTTTCTTTTGGTAACGCAGAAACCGACGAAATCATACCGCAACCTGTGGAGATCGCTTCGGTAGAGTTGGTCAATCACTATAGAAATTCTGTAAAGAGCTTCGCGTCATCAACAGGCGCTAGATTCGCAGTAAAACTAATATTTGGTCCTGGGCTTTTAGAGAAGACAGCATTTAATCAGACATATACAAAAGCTGAAGCAGAGTTAACTTCTGCAGCTGTCGTACTATCAGCCCCTCGAGTCAATAGTCTATCGTTTAAAGCGTATGACGGTGGAGAGCTTCTGCATGTGGCCTCATACATGTTTCCGGAGGTTCCATATGTGCAGCCAAGGTACAATAGCACCTTTACACTATATTCGATACACTCTGGCGACTTGTCTGTGGATGCAGATTCTGGTGCGGGGTTGTATGATGCTTGTCCTGCACCCGGAGCAATTACTGATGTATATACCATAAACACTATAACACCAAACGATACTGGTGCGTTGTTTATAAATACATCACCGTGCTATACGCTTAATACATTAACCAGTAACGATGAAATTTTGCTCGGCGAGTATTTGACACCGTATCGCGATTTCACAATACATACCGGACCCACAACTACAGATACGTTTGATGCTGTAGACGCAGAGCATTCACTAGTACTACAAAATTTTTGTAAGCCCAAATGTCCTCCAGAAAATTTGGCTGCCTTTGCGTATTATTTAAATCGTGTTACTGACGGCGCCGCGGAATTAACCAAGATAGCCACAAGTAATGTAGAGACACGAGGACGGGGTAGAAGCAATGTTCAAATATTTACCGCTGACGCTTTTTGTGTTAACGGTGATGATACGTTTGTTAGATGCTCTGATCCAGCAATCACTGAGAGCTATATTTCGTGTGGTGCAAAATTCATAAAATATTTTCACGAGGCCCGCACACTCCAAATTTCTTACGACAACGTTACCGTCAGAAATTACACTATTGTTGAGGTCTTGGACGACAATTCGGTAAGGTTATCATCTTCACCAACACAATCAGGGAATGCATTATCTTTTAGGGTCATAGATAACGGTGTGATCAGCAACATGAATTGTGCTGCCGCTGGATATAACAGTGACGCACAGACGTATCTGCAGCCGTATTTTAAGGTAAAGCACACAACCTCAGAAGCGTTCAACTCTGCGGGGGAATATGTCACATATCTAGCAGTTTCTGTGGTATTATTCAATCCCAGTAAGCAGACAGCACAGCTACAAGTCTTCACAGACTCAGGCGTATCTCCGTTAACTAGACAGGGAAATTTTAAAATACGTACCTCACAGACGGTAACAAGTTCAACGTCAGGAATTGTTTCAATCGGTTGTAGGGATTATGCTTTTGTTGAGGTTGTTTACTACATACCGTGCGGTGTATCAGGAGGGTCACTGGCTGTTAATGTTTTTGATATAACTTCATCAACACATACGCAGGTAGGATCGTCGTACAGTTTAAATAATATAGCTGGTGCACCGTGTCTAGGTACAACTCTAGGAGAAACAACTCTACTAAGAGTAACCCAACCTAACAGTGGTAGTTTTAGTGCTGAAGTAAATTTGGCTGCTGGAGTTAACTCTGTGACATTCTACGGCGATACCGTGGACTGGTTAGAATTTACACCAAATTACACTGAGGGCAAAATAAGAATAACTGCTAAACATGCTAGTTCGATAGCAAGCAGTAAGCGTTACAGTGTCATATATAGAAGTTTTGGTGGAGATGTCTCTGGAGTCGTTTCAAACATCGTAATAGATTATGTCGCTCTTCCGGAGATATTGTCCCCGATAGCAGCAACCTTTTCATCGCAATCTCCTCTACGGTTGAGTAGGAAATTAAACTACACTGACACATCACCCATTTTGCAGATTTCTGCCGATAACATGTTATCGTTATCTAGCGACTTTCCGTCAGATGTTTTTGAGTATACCTCATCCTCTTTACCTGACGGATTAGTATTAGACGCTACAACTGGAAAGCTTACAGGGCAGCTCACAGACCCGGAAATTCTTGGAGGACATAATTTTACTCTTACGGTCTCAGCGTCTAACCCTGCTGGTGCAGCGGTAAATCCTCAATTGATATATTTTTTGGTGGTTGCGGATGACCGTCCGTCGTTGTCTTTTGCAAATCCGCCGGAGAACAATGTTTTCGCTCTCGATAACATTACAATCTATGGTGATGTTATACAACCTTTCACACTGACTACGACGGGTGGACCAATAACACACTTCTCACTTTATGGAGATATTCCGGCGGGGCTAACATTCAATACATCTACAGGCAGAATTTTAGGGAAAATACTAGCAACTTCTTCTGGAAGCAGAGATCTTCAGATCACGGCATCTAACGTATACGGGACCTCAAATAGTCTAAGTTTTACGCTAGACTATACAATTTATAAATCTCCAGAAATTGTCTCACCGACTTCACACACCTCACTGGTATTGTCGGCTGTCGATGAATCTACCACTGTAACTCCAACACTTACCGTAGTTGCTACCCAGGTTTATGGTGGCACTGATAACTATGCGGTTGGTTTGGTTGACGCAGTCAGAAATCATTTCTCTAGCACGAGTCTACCTCCAGGATTTCAGATAGGATTATATACAGGTAAAATATACGGAAAACTGACACCTGGCACTATACCAACTGACTCAGTAAAAGCTAAAAACTATGCTTGTGAGGTTCTGGTGAGTAACCCTATAGGTGTGTCTTCCCTTTACATCAATTTTTCTTTCTTTAATGCTGGATTACGTCCTGTAATAAATAACCTAATATCAGGACAGGTTATCTCACTTTCTAGAAATCGTGTGTATAGCTCGTCTGACCCACTATACCGAGTAGCGGCCATCAATAGTCCAACGTCCTTTGATGTGGTGGGTTTGCCTGCGGGACTAGCAATCAATGCCACAGGAGCCCTTATAGGTATGGTCGACACATCCGCATACGGCGGAGATTATTCTTTAACTGTAACAGCCATAAATGCTACAGGTATCAGCGACGAGGTACATATACAATTACGTATACCTGTAAACATTTTGAGCCCTGTGGACGGAGGTTCAATTGTTCTAACCGTCAATCAAGCTATATCAAGCAGTGTTGAAATATTGACGTGCCAGTTCAATGATTTCACCACAGCAACTATAACCACATCCACCCTACCTGCAGGGTTGTCACTATCAGGCACTTCTATAACTGGCACACCTTCGGCGTTAGGTACGTCTTTTGTTAAACTATACGCAACCACAGAAAATTACGGTACAGCGCAAATAACTGTGCAGGTTAAGGTAGTGGACGTCAGTTATTCTATATCGGGCAATGTATCTGTTTTGGGTGGCGCTCCAGTTGCCGGTGTGTTGATAACAGATGGCAATACGTCTGCCACCACACGAGATGATGGCTCATATACACTTAACAACTGTGTAGTGGGCAGCTACAACATCACTGCGTCTAAACCCAAGCACATACTTACTCCAAGATACAGACCGGTCACAGTAACTAGCGCAAATTTATATAATGTTAATTTTACGATTGAAGGTCCGCTGAGAACTGTATTTGGATCTGTGTTAAACACCGACAACCTACCTGTTTTTGGTGTATTAATTTCGGAAGGATCCCATACAACCAAAACAGACAGCTTTGGGCAGTACGCGCTGAGTGTGTCTAGGGTCGGCGCAGCTCCTATAACTGCCTCTTTGCCCTATAGCATAGCAATACCAGCATCGATAGCTTTGGATGATGGTGTAGTTGATTTATTTGACCAAAACTTTGTAGTAGCCATCGCATCGCCGCCAAAGGCCCCCACCCTTAATTCTATAACTCTTGAAGATAGGAAGTTTGTAGTCAATTTTACTCCACCCGCAGACGACGGCGGTTATGCTATCACAAACTATCTCTACAATTTAAATAATACGGGTTATCGTTCTGCCAATCCAATAACTACCGCAAGCCCAGTGGAAATCTCTGGATTGACTCCAGGTACAACGTATACGGTATCGTTGCGTGCTTTTAGTCAGATAGGTTCAGGAGCAGACTCTAATTCTTTGACGGCTACAGCTGTAGGTGCAGCCAGTGCGCCAACTATAAACCTGATAACTTCTTCTGGTCCTACGTCGTTAAGAGTGCAGTTTACCTCACCAGCAAACGACGGGGGATATGCTGTTGTGGGTTACAGATATAGATTAGACTCTGGAGATTTTGTGGATGTGTCTGACCTGGCCGAAAACTCTTTCACGATTTCTGGTCTGTCTGGTGGTGTGAGATACAGTGTAATTCTAGCTGCGGTAACAAGTGTAGGTATAGGTGATTCATCTGCACCGTACGCAGGTGTACCTTTGGATGTGCCACATGCCCCAACCATAGCAAGCATAACATCAGCGTCTGGCCAACTTTTTGTGAATTTGGTTCCTCCCGCCAACAATGGTGGTTCCCCAATAATTAACTATAGATATACTTTGAACGGCGGCGAAGGGTTCATAGCTACCCGAGACAATTCAAGTATAGTGAGTATAGTGGGACTTATGGATGGTGTAAGTTATAGTGTGACGGTAGCCGCCGTAAACGCGCAAGGGGCTGGTCCATTTTCTGCGTCTGTGGCTGCTGTGCCGCAACAATCACCGTATGCCCCAATATTGACCAGTATTGACGCCGGGGATACGACACTCGTAGTCAATTTTACACCACCTGTTTTAGGTGCGTCGTCTGTGGTTAGTTATAGTTACAGCTTAGATGACGGCAGCACATACCAAGAATGTATTCCTCCAGGTACGCTTTCTCCTGTACGTATATATGGACTGACAAATGGGACCAGCTATGCGGTAAGGCTAAGACCCACATACAGTGACCTGACCTATGGAGCAACCTCCAATACGCTCAGTTCCATACCATTCACATTTCCCAGTGCGCCGACAATAGATTCAATTAGGCCAAACAATAATGCGCTTGTTGTAAGCTACACTGCCGGCGATATTATTGGTGGGTTACCATTGACTAATTATCAATATAGTTTAGACGCTGGCACTACGTGGATTTCCCGCTCACCTGCATCCACTCTGTCGCCGCTAACAATCTCAAATCTATTAAACGGTACAAGCTACGACGTGCAATTGAGGGCGCTAAATTCCGAAGGTCGTGGCGCAGCCTCAGCGACAACTACAGCCACACCATACACGTTACCTGCGGCTCCTGTACTAAATTCTGTGCTGATTTCAAGCAACGCTTTTGTTGTGGAGGCTATCGCACCAAACAATGGTGGAGCCGCTATAACTAATTACGCTTATAGTCTGGATAATGGTTTTAATTTTATTGTTTTTGCCCCAGCTGTATCCGCTCCACCATTTACGTTACCCATAGCAGATGCTTTAGTGGGCACAGCTTGCCGTATACGATTGCGGGCTATAAATGTGTTAGGACAGGGTCCATCGTCCAACACTCTGACAGCCACATTTATCACAGTTCCCGCAGCTCCAACTATATCCGTAATAGCTCCAGGTAATGAATTAGCTGTGGTTAATTTTGTGCCGCGCAGTACCGGAGGCTCTACAATAACCGATTACGAATATTCGATAGACAATTCACCGTTTATTTCTGGAGACAAAACAACCAGTCCTATCATAATAAACGATCTTGTGAACGGCAGGTTGTATAGCATACGAGTTCGCGCGACAAATATTAAAGGAGCTGGCTTTGCTTCGCAGGCTGTCAGTGTTACTCCACGCAAAGCTCCGGATGCGCCACATATAGCCGCAGTAACTCCAGGCGACAGCTCGCTATCAATAACATTCACAGCCCCTAATGACAACGGTTCTCCTATAACAAAATACGCTTACAGTATTAATAATGGGGCAACCTATACAGAGTTGCCCCCAGAAAGTGTGAATTCCCCGATAGTTAGATCGTCTCTAATTAATGGTAAGAACTACACAGTGAAAGTTAAAGCTTACAATGAGGCAGGTTTCGGCACACCCTCAACTGGCTACATTGTTGCGCCCGCAGGCCCTGCCTATGCACCCAGTTTAACCACGCTAATTCCAGGTAACGGTAGTTTGACACTAGCATTTAATGCTCCGACTAACAACGGCGGATCAGCTGTAGTGGGTTACCAGTATAGTTTGAATGGGGACCCTTTCATAGCCTCGGCACGTTTGGCAAATTCTATAACTATACCTGGCCTGGTTAATGGCCGGAGTTACAGTGTAACCCTTCGCGCTATTACATCCTATGGCCCTGGCGCGACCTCCTTGGCACTCTCAGCTATACCTAGAACCACGCCAGACGCCCCAGTCATTACCGAATTGCTTGATTTTAGTCGTGGACTTGGGAGCACAGAATATAACATACCTGTGGGTAGTAAAGCTTTTGTAATTAAGTTCACTGCTCCGGCTGACGGAGGTTCACCCATAACAAACTATAAATACACTCTTGATGCTGCAGCCACTGAGTTTAACCCTGCCAAGACCACAGACGCCCCGTTCGTTATACTTGACAGCAGTATAGCGGAAGGATTCCCGTACAGCGTCACTATTTTCGCCAGGAACAGTCTTGGGTATGGTCCCGTTTCAAACACAGTCACATACACACCAGGCACACCTTCAGCACCAGCAATAACTTCTATAGTTGCCGAAAATAATCAATTAAAGATATACTTTACACCACCAGTGTCAGACGGCGGCTCCTCAATACTCACCTATTCCTATAAGCTGACTCCTGAGCAGTATCCTCAGCGAATATATCCATTTAATACAACTAGTCCGATCACACTAAACATAGGGGACGCATTTTTCTTTTTAGGTACAACCTTCAATATCAGTATAGCTGCCACTAATAATTTGGGTTTTGGCAAATTTTCTAATGTAGTAGCTGCTACAGCGGGCCTACCCGGAGCTGTGCGTATTGATAATGTTGACGCCTTAACAGATGGCCTTAAAATATACTTTACTCCTCCAGCAGATAATGGGAATGCTGCTGTCATAAATCATGAGTACAGTATTAACTCGTCCAGCTATATCTTGCTAGACCCACCGCAGGCAGCTATCCCTGGAGTATTTACAATAACCGGCTTAGTCAAAAATACTGTGTACAGTATATCTCTCAGGGCACGTAACAGTGTAGGTGTGGGCAAGGAAACCACCATCACAGCCACTCCAGGGGCCGCCTCACCACCAACACTAACTTACGTTACAGCCGCAGGTTCAGGCAAATTGATAATTAATTTTATTCCTCCAATCACCGACGGTGGAAGCAAAATTGTGAACTACCAATATAGTTTGGATGGTGGTGCCTATGTATCCGTGTCTCCTCCGGATGTGACAAACTATATCACAATCACTGGACTCACGAACGGAACCAATTATGCTATTAGACTGCGTGCGGTGAATGAGTATGGTGGTTTTGGTATCGCGTCTACGCCCATCGCAGGTATTCCGATTGCGTCACCATCCAGTCCAATAATAGCCTCCGTAGAGTCGATAACCGCTTTCAGTATAGCTATTAATTTTACACCACCAACAGACACCGGCGGCACAGCGATAACTAATTACGAGTATTCGCTGGATGGCGGCAACACATTCACATCCTATGAATCGATTACGAGTCCTATAGTTGTGACAGGTCTTGATATTTGCTCAGAAATTGATGTAGTGCTCCAGGCCACAAATATTGTAGGTACAGGACCAAACTCCAATACAGTGCATGTGTTCGCTGGCAGATTCCTTGCACCCAGATTGCTTGACATATATACAATATACGAGCCAACTGGGGCAGGCGTCCCAGACTCAATATTTATCTGGGAAAACCCACCATATAATGGGTTGGATGTAACACTTGATCGTAATCAGCTAGACTACTCGATAGATGGTGGTGTTAATTGGTTAGCCTACGGTAATTATTATGGCGGCACACTTATCCAAAATTCCAACTTTCAACCCGCCCCCGAAGGAAGCGATGTTTTAATCCGTTTGAGCTACTCCAACTATCCTGTTGGCTTGTGCCCGGGATTACCATCAATTTCAGGCGTTTATTACAAAATCGGAACACCAAATTCTCCCACCATCAACAGTGTGGTAGTGTCGAACGAAGCACTCACCGTTAATTTCTCATTTAATTTAAAATATTCTTGGGAGGAGCCGACACCTGTCACAGATGTAGCCTACTCTTTAAATGGTGTGGATTACGTATCCTCAGGCACAGTCACCGGCCCGATAACAATTTCTGGACTAACTAACCTAGTAACATATAATATCACACTTCGCGGAGTGAATGCTCAGGGCGTAGGCCGACCTTCACAAACAACCTCAGCAATTTTATTGCCTGCCCCCACCGTAGTCAGTGTGACATCCCCATCAGTCTCAAGCCTAATCGTCAACTTTACTGCTCCTATAGATCCTAATGGTGTAATAACAAATTACGAATATTCGACAGACGGAGGATCGACATGGGTGTTAGCCGGGAAAATCACAAGTCCTATAACTATAACTGAACTGACACTAGGCACTTCATATGATGTATGTCTTCGTGCACTGGCCTTGCACGGTACAAGCCTTCCATCAATCATTACTCAGGCGATCCCAGGCAGTCCCTCTGCACCAGTTCTACTATCTGTTGACAATGTCGGTGACCTAGGTTTGTTTTTAAACTTTACACCTCCAGTGAGCTTTGGACCTTTACCGCTGGCATACTATGAGTATGAGATTGAGGATCTGGGGACATACACCGACACAGCCACAGCAAAAGCTGACTATTGGGGACGAACTCATGATGGTCAATACCTAACATCTGGCAGGTATTATTATGGAGGCTACTACGTCTTTGGGTTGGATGGCTACAATTATGTAGTTGATGCGTACGTGAATAGCGGCACACCGATCGACATTGCTCGAGCTGACTACTGGGGACTAACTCATGATGGGCAGTTTGAATCATCGGACAGATGGTATTGTGGTGGAATTTATGTCGGTAATAGCAATGACTATTTGACTAGCTCCTGCGGATAATAGATAATTTTTAATTATATGAGTTTCGAAATAATCAATGCTCCGTGGGCGGTACCCGATTTAGTTGAGGGGCACACATATTTGATACGTATGCGGGCCATTAATACTGGTGGGTACGCTGGACCAGTTTCCTCTGACGGCTTTGGTGTTGTTGTGTTGGCTGCTTCTGCCCCAACAATAACTTCAGTCGTGGAAGCTGACCACCAGTTAACTATAAATTTTGACGCTCCCACAGATAACGGCAACCACGCTATAACCAACTATGAGTATAGCTTGGACGGAGGCATTACATACAGACCTTTCTCGCCTGCAAAGACCACTAGCCCATATACAATAACAGGGCTCACAAACTGGACGACTTATCTGATAAACCTTCGGGCGGTCAACTCTATAGGTTCAGGTAGAGCCTCAGAGCAGGCGCACGGTCAGCCAGGACAACTACCTCCAACACCTACAATAACTAAAATAGAGGCCCGAGCCTATTATGGGTATTATCCTTTTTTTAATATATATTTCACACTACCTGGCGATAACTTCGGAGGGAGTGTGTGGTATTACGAATATGCTATAAATGGTGGTCCCTTTTTATCTGGGGGGCTATATAGCGAATTGCATACTGCTAGCCCAATGACTGGGATATGGAAGATAGCCGGGCAGAGCTTGCTTGCATGTACAGATTATAGTATTGTTGTTCGCGGCGTGAACGGTTACGGGCCAGGGCAGGCATCCTCCGCAGTTGAGGTTAAGACTGCAGTACCTGCAGGTGCGCCGCAAATTACAAGTATTGTTGGTAGTGAGCATAAGATAACGGTGTATTTCACACCCGGTGAGTTTGATTCGGTCTGTAATTCCTCGATTACTAATTATTCGTATAGCCTCGACGACGGAGCCACATTTATAGACCTAGACCCTGCCAGTGTTATAAATCCTATCGTTATCGGAGGATTGCAGAATAGTGTATCTTATCCTGTACGCCTACGTAGTTTTAGTGTGGCTGGTTACAGTGAAGCGTCCGATACGGTTTATGGTGTACCTAATACACAATCAGGTCCCCCAGTAATAACATCTGCAGATGTCTCAGATACTTATGCGCTGATTTATTTTGATGCTCCTACTGATAATGGTGGTGCCCCTATAGATGCCTACGAATATTCTATAGATGGTGGGTATACGTTTCATGCCAACAGCTCAGCAACAACTTCAAGCCCATTTAATATTGAGAAGCTTCAAAAAACTTCAACATATGGAGTACGTATTAGGGCTATAACCGCTGCAGGTCCTGGGATACCTTCAGAACTGTTCAGTATTACCACAATCACCAAACCTGAGGCACCCACAATACTTAGTGTCACCCCAGGCGATCAATCCATAACTGTGGCCTTTAAAGAAGTAGCTAGCAGTGGAGGAGCCCCACTGACCGGATACAAGTGTGTAATACATTCTCCGGGTTTAACTGGAGACCAGACTGTGATTGTTAACAGTATAACGAGCCCGATCGTGATTAATTCTGCTGCGAGCGTTTATCTTGTGAATAGTCAAACATATACAATTAAGTTGTACGCCAGAAGCAAGGCGGGGTTTGGTGTAGGTGTTGACGGACCCGATGTAGTACCAGCAAGACCACCAACAGCCCCAACAATAACAAACATATCTCAAGACAGCGGACATGTTAATATAACTTTCACACCGCCATCGTCCAACGGAGGTTCAATTATCACAGGGTATAAATACACCATCGATGACGGTACGACTTTTACTAATGTTATATATGGTACCCCAGGAGGACCAACAGGTAACGACGCATCTCTTTACACTATGGTGAAAATAGATTTATTGCCAAGAAATGCGGCGTATTCTGTTAAGATTGCGGCGGTCAATGGTGCAGGTATAGGCACGAACTCTAACTCTGCGGACATCACAGTGCTCTCTGTGCCATATTCTCCGAGAGACTTAGTACTTACCGTACTGAGCTCCTCATCAGTCAGTATAGGCTTTAACGCTCCATCAAATGACGGAGGTTCAGCCATAACAAACTATGAGTATAGTTTGAATAGAGGTATAGCGCCATTCATACCTGTCAGCCCTGCAACTGCAACCAGCCCCATCATTATAACTGGGCTGACACAAGGAACCACATATAGCACAGTTATACGCGCTGTGAATAGTGTTGGAGCAGGCTATGTATCCAGTCCAATCGATATCAAGGCTGGTACGACCCCACAGGCACCAACAATAACAGCGGTGTCCAGTAATCTACCAACACTGCAGGTTAGTTTCACTGCACCTGTAGACGGTGGAGGATACACTATAAATAATTATCAGTACAGTATTGATGGCGGAAATACATACGCCACGCTATCCCCAGCAAATAATATATCTCCATTAACTATCACAAATGTTACAGTAGGTAATTCCTACACCGTCAAATTAAAGGCTGTTAACGCTCTAGGTGTTGGTCTGGCCTCGAACGGTATCACAGGAAAAGCCATATCTGCGCCGAGTGCACCTACGATAACCTCTGTAGTTGCGATTAATACACAATTAGCTATAAACTTCACACAACCAGCTAGCGATGGAGGAAGCACTATCACCAACTACGAGTATAGCTTGGATAACGGACTTACATACTTAGACGCGGCCACATACGCAGCCTGGACCGGCCTCCCAAATCCTATAAATGTCTCTAATCTCAGGAATGGTGTCACGTACTCGGTACGTATCAGAGGCCGTAATGTGGGAGGCATTGGTGCTTTGTCGAACACAGTTACAGCCACACCAGCAACACTACCAAAAGCACCCAGGATCACTTCAACTTTGCCCAGTAACGGTAGAATAACTTTGAACATACAACCTCCAGCAGACACAGGTGGTGCCTCAATATTAGGATACAAGTACAGCTTATCTCCAGGTCCGGCGTCAGAAAAGATGCCATATATAATAACGTCTCCCATCAGCCTTCCAGGCACCAATGGACAAGCTTATGACATAAAAATTTGGGCGGTTAACCGTATGGGTGATAGTGTTGACTTTGCTTCCACCACCGCCACACCATTGTCAGCCTCGATTAACGCACCAACCATAACAAATATTGCTGCTGGTGACGGAAGTATTGTTGTGACCTATTCGATGGTTGCAGGAACTTTGGAGGGGACACCACTAACGAACTACAAGTATAGTGTTGACGGTGGGACTACATACACAGCCCTCAACCCATCAAACGCAGCGCTATCAGGATCATTCACAGTGTCAGGTCTCAACAATGAAGCCGTATATACTGTAAAGATGCGGGCAGTCAATGCCGCCGGTGACGGAGTACAATCAGCTGGAGTTCAGGCTACCCCCAGAGGAGCACCCTCAACACCAACAATAACTAGTGTGGTTGCCGGAAATCAGTCACTCGCATTAAATTTTACACAGCCCGCGTCTCCAAAAGCTGCCGTTACGAACTATGAGTATAGTTTAAACGGAGGCGATACATACATTGCGCGCTCCCCGGCATCTATCTTGTCGCCCTTAGTCATTACCGGATTAACAAATGGCGTTACATGTGTTGTAAGACTTCGGTCTCTAAACGCTAACGGATTACCGAGCGCCACGGCAGCCGAACCTCCAACAAATGCAAATGATTGCAAACCAGGAACAGCGCTAACTCTTACCGATATTCCAGAAATAACGGCCATAGCGGCTGACGAGCATCAGCTTACTATAACCTACAGTATGCCTCAGCTGCTTGTAACTGTAGCAAACATATTAAACCATAAATATAGTTTAGATAATGGTGTAACTTGGACAGCCTTAGCGCCAGCAAGAACCGCACTCACAGACACATTTACCGTAACCGGGTTGATAAATTTTAAAGACTATGAGCCAAGAATGAAGGCTGTGAACGCTTTGGGTGACGGTTATATGTCGGTGGGGTATTGGCTAAAGCGCCCAACTGGACCGCCACCTGTCTATGAAACAATAACAAACGATAACTACGGTACCGTGTATCGCAGATTTAATAACGCCGTATCGGGACAACCTCCGTTCTTTTTGATTGAGATTACACTGAAGCCGTTTGAGTATCCTGGAGCAATCAAAACTTCAGAGATCAGTTTGGACGGTGGTACAACTTGGCGTACCATACTACCATTCACAAATCAAACCGGGACTACCTATTATTTGGCTCAATACGACTCTCGCAGCCCTTATCAGTATGCATATATCACTGACCCTGACCCAGAAGCTGTTCGTAGAATTGGTCTACGCACAATTAACGACAAGGGCACCTCAGCTGCACTATACGTAGATATTACAGAACCGCTCACCTACGCACCCTTCCCTACAATACTTGGGACGCGCTGGGAAATTCCTGCAGGTGCAGCTGCGTTAGAGCAGTTGGTTGTCAGCGTGGACCTTGGCGACTCGCAGCTAACCCGATTAACAAAACTTAAAGACTGCTACTTGCGCGTTGTGCGGCAGAACGGTAATTACACATTACCATGGCCGTGGCCAGACCCAGCTGTTTTCCTATCGCTAGAAAATCGCAAACTTGGAAGCGCAGAAACCCGCATAGATTTGCCTCCGCTAACCGCAGCAAAAGATAGAGTCATTACAGGCCTCTACATACGGGCAACCAGTCATAACGAGCGGGGCTACTCCCATACCGCGACGTATCCTCTCCCGGCAGATTTACCATGGATGCAGCGTCCCGTATTTGTGGTATCCAGACCAAATGCCGCAGGTTCAAGTTTGGTCTCTTTTACGCAAATACTGAATGGTGTTCAGATATATCCATTCACAGTTGCTTCGTATACGATAGTGTATTCCGTTGATGGTGGTCCTTGGTTAAATTTCCGAGCCAACCCCACATTTTCCGTGTCGGCTAATTCTTCACACATCATAAGGACAGCTATATTTGAAAATGGTCAACCGTCTTGTCACGTAATCGCCTGCGTATTACCTGCACCAGACGGAATTATGAGCTACCCTCAAGGATATGTTTCGCCACGCATCTGGAGCAATTATCCAGAGCCCGCAATGCTCACACCGTCCAACGTCATCGACAATTATATTCCATTCAATCCATTTGATTTATCGACCTAGTCTTCTCCTGTACTTGACCTGGAACTGCACGATGCTATAATTTGACTTATGGCGATTATCGCACTACATCCTAATAATAAAAATCAGTATAGAAAGTATCCACTGAAACAAGGAAGTGACTTTGTTTCCACTGATGGGTATGTTGTTCCTGACGATCTGGTAGTCAATTGCTCCATAACATCAATCTACGGAAAGCACAGGGTTTACATAAAACAAATAATGTTTAAAGAACTTGTCGCCCGTATAGCTGTGGCGTCTGTTCTGGACGATGTGTTGCTTGGTGTTTTTTCTGGAGAAGTTTCAGACGACTTCACTACTATAACTCTTCAACCGTTTGTTCGGTTTGTATTTGGTACTATTACATTAGGCTCATTAACCTCACTAACCGCAATAACAAGAGTTCTAAATTTCAGCAATCCTCTCATGGGTGGAAAATCTGAGCTAGAAGAGTCTACAATATTTTGTTATACTCCGCCCGCAGTCAAAAGTATTCGAGATAAAAAGAATAACGAGCTTAGAGGAGACGTCAACTTCGGTGTGTTGACCTCGTTAACAAAAACTACAGATCAGCAAACAAAATCCACAAAGTTTACAGCATTGTATCCTGACACAGTATTTAATCTGTCTGATAAGTCTTCATATATAGGCACATGCCCTAACCCCGTAATTAAAAACATTAACGGAGTTGAGCCGCACCCTTCAGGAGTCGCGAGCCCAGTTAATGACGGTAACATATACATTGTTGGTGTTAAACCTGTGATCTTTTATGGTGTCGCTGGGGAGTTAGATGCCGGTACCGCAGGCGGCACTGTTCGTGTTGTTACGGATGGCGTCACACTCGACAGCTTGTGTACGCAACGCCACAAGCTGCTTCCTCCTGTAGATGTTTCAGGTTTTACGTTGGACACTTCTGAGTTTAAAAATAAATATTATAGCAAACCTAATTTACCGGCGCACCCAGAAGGCTCAGCAAATTATCCATTACCGAGACCTGCACGCCTGGCCAGTAATTTTAACGCTACCACAAAACCCGAATACTATTACTGGCCGCAATTTGTAAAACCAGAGTATTATCAGTATTGGGTTTCTGAGGAATAATTAATACCTTATATGTCTATCTATAATCCATTATCGTGGCAGAGCGAACATGCGCTGTCCGGCTTCCCATTTGATGTTGAGCTGGATATCCGTGACTTTATAGTGGACGCACAATTTGTACAATTTGATGGATTTATACCTGTATTGAATTACGCGTATGTAGAGTTAGATAGAATTAGGCTGTCGATAACATTCGATAGTGGTACGCAATCGTCTATAGAGTTTTTAAGGGCAGCTTATTTGCGCGATGGAGGTTATCGCAGTCTTCGCATATACACAACTAGCGGAGATCGATATCTGGGCACAATTACCTTTGGATCCGGGGCCTCTGTACTTTGGGAAAACTATATAGGACAAAAGCTGACATACGATCAGAGTTTTACAGTTAGCACTGTTCGTGGTATACCATCAAGAGATGCCGTCTACGCTCTCGACGGCAACTACGGAGACATCACCTTAGGTAGGACATATCAGGATTCCACTATATTCTATAATGTGAGTGAGGATTTAAACGCTGTAACATTTAATGCTGTTGGAGGACACTCCGTTGCTGACGACGCAAAACCTGAAGGATTAAGAAAAATAAATCTAGTTACACCCTTAAACAATAATATCAATCTAGCATCAAACGATGTAATCAAAATATCTTCGTTTAATTCTCAGTCTTTAACTGTCGATCTTGTGTCGGGTAGCGTATCGAAAGCGTTTGCCGTACCTTCACTAGTAACTTAATATTTTATGGAACAAGTTTTAGATTGGTTGAATGAAAATGAGGTCAGGGCTTACCCTTTGCTGGGGGACGCCAGTAAAAATGTAACTGCGTTAACGTGGAATTATAGCTTACCTGACAATTTTTTATTGGATTTACAGTTATTGTCTACAGTGAGCCTCACAGTCGTAGACCCGCAATTGGGACCATTACCTGCACCAGTGTCACTTTCAGGTTTATTGTATGCTTCAGGAGACCTGACGGTGACATTTAGCGCAGCCGAAAATATCATCACAACCTTTGTAGTTGTTAATGCGGCTCACGCGATTTATCCCTATTATGTACGGAATGCTGACGGTTGCCTTGCAGTATTCGGTGCCGGTACACAAACACTTGTAACCTCAGGCATACCTGTCGACCAGCTTGTCGTGGTAGACATATCGACTGAACCTACTGTTTGCGTACAATTCAATGATACTTGGCTTGGTGTGAGTGGTATCAGCGTATCACCTGAAAAAAAGACAGTTGCTCCTGGTTATGCGCCTCGACTACCTATTGAGCCTAACCCTACCGTAAGCAAATTGACTGGTGATGTTAAATTTTTAGAGGGCTATAATTTTAGGGTAAACATCGCAAACAATCTGATTGACTTGGAGATTAGCTCAAGTTATGGTTTGATTATGAACTGCAGTACATCTTTCCTGCCCGCAAGGTACTTAGATTGCTCTGAGCTTGTTTCGTATATTAACGGTGTGCCCCCAGACACGCACGGTAAATTTACATTAAACCCAGGTAATAATATAAACATACCCACAGGTGATGTGTTGAGTGCGTTTGCAGATCCTTTAGAGGAGTCCGCAAATACTCATTCGTTATTTGTGGGTCTAACGTTCCAGTCGACAGATTTGTGCGCTCCAGTCAATATCACACCATCTATAACGTAATGCAACAAAATAGACCTAGAAGACTGGTACTTACCAGTGTAAATCAAGTAATAACTTTAGTTAGAGGGAATCCCAAACTAGCTGAACTGATGCCCAAGCTTTCAGCCCTGGATAATATGGAGTTGAGCACTGCACCTAAGAAATCTTGTAACTGTGGCGGCAAGCAAAACTTCACAACCCCAGATGTAAATAAGCAAACCACAGAAAACATACTGTCTTCGATGGGTGCCGCAGACTTTTTACAAATTAAAAACATTTTAGAATTAACTGAGTTGTGCTATTATAAAAGAAACACAGAACTGAATAAACTGGAAATGATTTGCGTTTAATATGATTGACGAGACTGCGCCACAATTTTTTATGCCTGATGCTTCAGGCGACAGTCAACAGGTGTACAAAACTGTGATTGACGGACTTGAAGCTCTTCAAGCATCACAGATAATTGCACGGCGCAGTCAGTCACCGTCAGTGCACGAGTCCACACTTACCATAGATGGTATTCCAGGCATTCCTTTTGAGAAAGGCATACCTAATCCAGATGTGTTCTATCAGGGTGAAGATATCGTATATGACCTCTTTTTATTCCACGAAGGATCCGCAGTTTCTACAGATGATTTTGATGTTAAGGTATTGGTTAAAACTAGCAGCAGAGCAGGTAACGTAGCTTGGGAGGGAATTCTTGAAGATGGAGTATATCCGAAACCAAATCAATCAGGATATTATGAAATCTGGATTCCATCTAATGCTACCGCCAGCTTGCTTGCAGGAACATATTATCTGCAGGTGTTACTACAGGAGCGTGTTGGTGCCGGTAAAGGAAAGTATGATAGAAAATATGTGATACTTCAGAACTGCTTTAATATAGAATATAGTAATTTCTCAGAACATCCAGAGACCGCATCTAAAACCGCTAAAGGTTTGACTCGTGGTGACGCAGAAGCAACATGGCCTAATACGCCAAATACCATCGGTCAACAGGCACATACGCCTACCGCACTATACTTAAATTAATTTCAGTGTTTTTGCCATTTTTATGGTATAATATCTTGAATAGCGCGAATTAGCTTTTGCTGACGCTATTTTTACGTTGCGGTAACCACAAACCCACTGGTAGTAGGTTTTCTTGTAATTGGAAAGTAGCAAGATAGAAACCCTGCCGCAACGTAAATTCTTTCTTTTATGGGCCCGTACTGGTTTCGACTGAGAGTTGGAACTATAGACTGCACGTCGAGGAAGCCTGGTTGGCCTCGTTAAAACACCTAGGCAAAGCTAGTCGTCAATAACATTGACTTCGCCCCTTCGGTTGAAGAAGCTGATGCAGTCCTCGCCACCTTCGGGTACGCGGACGCTGATGCGATCCTCGCTGCCTAAGGAGTGCCTGGAATTGATTGTCTGCTATTTTCCAGGGTAACACGCAGCAGACTGGTTTGTGGGAGTATTGAATCCTACTCCACATAACGAGATAATGGATAATCGAGAAGTCGTAGCCTGCTTGTTGGCGCCGTCTTCTCTAAATAAAAATAACATAGCTAAACGTGTAGAGGTTTATAGTGAAGGCGTTCAGGACAGGGGTTCAACTCCCCTCGGGTCCACCACTTTTAGGGGTGAAGCTTAATGGTATAAGCAGGCGACTCATAAAAATTGTGCATTATAACGAGAAATCATATAATGAATGATGTCAAATTCGGTGAAACCTAAAACAGAAATGTTAAGGCAACGCCGAGCGAAGCCTCGAAAGAGGAACGTGTAGAGACTTGACGGCATCCTCCTAAGGCGCAAGCTAAGGAGAAGACAAAGTCCAGGGAGTGAGGAAACTCACACAAACCTAAATCGCTCGACAGTGGGTTCGATCCCCATCACCCCTACCATTTATCTCGCCTAACGTGAGCAGATTGTGGTCAAATTCCCAATGACAGTTAGGACACAGGAATAGTATGTTTTCCCTGGCGTTAACTGTCTTTAGTTTGGTTTTTTTGGGAAAAGAAGAAATAGGGCGGATATGACAAATCTCGATATGTTTGTTGTAGCCGCACCGCTGGCACAAAGGATTGGTCTTCTCTGCTTTATATAGGCTATTGGCATGACCTCGAATTTGATCATAGTGGTTCGCTCCTTTTCTTGCCGCGATTTCTTCTATGGTTGCTTCATTTCTATCTTTACCTTGTAGATGCTTTTTGTGTGCGATACAGGCATCGCAAAAGACATTAAGTCTACCGTATTTGTTCGGGTACAAGATAATTTCACAACCTTTACAAATCTTAGACCGAGTTGACCGTCTTTTTGGTTTAATTGTATTGTTGTGTCTAGCGGCACAGCGCCTACTACAAAACTTTTTTTGATCTCTGGTCTTTAACTTTGTGGTGCAGGTGATGCAATTCATATAATTATTTATTATTTGGGTTAGGGTTGCCCCAACTACTTCACTATATTTGTGAGGTAGTTGGGGTTTTTCTAGACCTCATTTTCTTTAGCTGGTGCCTGTGCAACGATTTTTACGTTGTGGCAGGTGAGCTGAATCATAGTCATTAGTTGTCTAATGTACTTCTCATTTATGAACGGTATACCTATACCTAGATTAAGAAACATCTTTCGTATGCCTTTAGCAAACAGAAAACAACTCACAAAATATCTATCCTCCATCTCAAACGGTACAGCATGCTCTTCAAAATAGACCATGCCGCACCAAACAAACTCATCCTCATTTTTTTTACGTATCTCTTTAATATCTAATGTGAAGTTTGTGAGTTGTTCTTCTTCACGTTTACCTACAAGGAAATAGGCTTTGTCTCTTTTAATATATGTTCTGCCTTGCACAGTAAATTGCTGTTCTCGGCTTTTCATCCAGCTGTCCATCAGTTTTTGCCCACTCAGTTTTTCAAGTTCTAATACTTGGCTGTAGTTGAGCATTTGTAGATGGTTTCGCAAATCATCATTTCCTTGTTTGCCTATAAGCAACTCGGTAAGATCTTCAGTAAATAAAGAATGATTGTTCTCACTCCAGATTTTGATTAGCTGTTCTGTAGTAAGCATAGTGGATAATTTGACCGGTGTGTTGTTCCAGTAGTCGTTTTTATAGTTCCATGTATTGCCCTGCTTTATTTTAAGCTCTTCAATATTACGAACGATCTCAACGCCGGATTTACCATACCAGCCATATTCACAGTTTAGAAACAATGTTTCACGCTCATTCATATCGTTTAGCTTGGCGAGCTCTAAAGAGCAAATATGCTTGGGTGAACAGAACGAGGGTATAACTATAGTCTTTTTGTATTTATACTTTCGATCCAAAGACAAGTTAGGAAAAGCTTTTAGAACTTTTTCAGTGATATAGCCAATCTTATTGTTCAGCAGCTCAGGCATACCCATATCGTTCAAGATGTCTCTAAAATACAAAACTTTATCATGGTATCTCGCCCGGCTGGTCTGCGCTTCCTGAGCACTCATCAACCACAAGGCCTGATACTGCATTATTCTGGTCTGATCTTTAAAAAGATTCTTTTCAGCATACTCACTATAGGGTAAACTGAAGTCAAAACAATCACTGAAGTCTCTGCATATTATTCGATACAATCTGCTCCAATCACCTATAGGAAAAAAATCGAATATGTTTCCAACAAAATCACTGGTCTTGGAACGAGCATACCAACCAAACATAGGCACACGAACGAAATCAAAATCGGCCGAACTTCCACCTAGTTTAGACACAACACTAGGTAGGTTTATTTTTGAATTGAAAGAATTTAACAACATAGTATAATAAAATTAATTATGAGTATTTACAACTTTGATGCAAGCACAGACTATTCAGGCAAAGAACTATACAACATCACAGCCCATGTAGACTTACCTGAGTACGTTAAGACTGCAGAGGTAGACGACAGCGTCGAGCTTCGGAAGCTACCTAAAACGGCTTTTGCTGATAGTGAGCGGATGATATATCCCATTAATAGTCCATCTAGAGTTTATGTGAGTAACGCTTACTTCATGAATAAGCGCGCTGATATAGTTAAACTATACGGAGAAGACTATGCAGGTCAACTACAAAGCAACATTGAAAAGGCTGCTGAGATCTTTGAAATCTCTGAAGATTTGGTAGATTACAATCGCAGCTTTAATGAGAAGCAAGCATCTGACTATGTGGAAAACTACATGGTAGATTTTAATGTTTCTGGTATGAGTGTCCCTGTGCAGCTTTATCCTGTAAAGACTGCGCAAGATCTTTCTGAGTCTGCCGAAGCATTCACCAAGAACATCAGCAAATTCCCGTTCGACATCAGGGTTAAATCTGCTGAAAACTTTGTCAAGGCAGCCGGAGAACTAGGAGTTGATGATTTGCCTGAGCTGCTTTTGAAGTATGCTGGGATGTATTATCCTGACCTCACCAATCTGTCTAACGAAATTTGGCGTAGAAGCACAAAGCTCACTAAAGAAGCCCATAAGAAGGTTTATGAAAGCATAAGCAAAGACCTCAGCAACATGACAGACCTGAAAGAAGTGATGAAGGTCGCTGAAGTGCTTTTCGACATCGAGAACATGGAAGGTCTTTACGACAATGTAAAAGTTGCACAGATTCTTGGAGACCCTGTGGATCGTATCTTCACAGAACAGATCACTAAGATTGCATCAGATTTGAGCTACGTCGAGGTTCATGGTGATAAGTATAAGCTGGACGATCTCACAAAGATCAGCAAAGATCAGTATGAAGAAGCATTCGGCGATTGTGGAATTGACCCCTCGAGCCCAGAGAAGATCGCAGACATTCTTCCTACAATGCCAAGAAGCGATGTAAAGCTTCTTGAAGAAATTACAGGACTTCGACCAATTAACTAATCATATATGCCAAATCCGGATCCTCAATATGTTGCAGCATTTAAAGCCAGTTCTAAAAGATATGGTGCTAGTGAAGAGCAGATTACAGAATTGTTGAACGCCACACTAGCTATGCATGAAAAGCTGCTAGAGATGGAGCATCTTTCTGTACCGGTTACACCCCACGAAGAAACATCCACATCAATTCCTGTAGCTGTAGAAACTGCGGAAACGTCGCACCAGGACATATAAACTAGCTATAATATTAACTTAACAAGCCCGGACTAATCCTCCGGGCTTTTTTTATGTTTACGAAAGACGACGTACACCTACTCTGGCAAGAAAGTAAATACCTAAAGAAACGCGGAATCGAGCCGCATGGACATCACAATCAAACAACGATGTATAACGAGGCGATGCGTACAGGAAAACCTGTAATCGTCAATGTTAGTAATTTGGTAAGATACACAAGACAATATCTGAAGCGTTTTGAATTTAATTTTTTTATTTTGAGAAGATACTTTGATGACGAACCCCGGACCGTTGTTGACAGAAATGATTATCGGATCACGGCAACAAATCCTATATTAGCACTATACAGACCATCACTAGAATTCAGCTCGATCAAGATCGTGCAGCCGTTGGAAGAGCAGATAATAGATGAAACCCAATGGGCGCATACCTCACCGCACACGATATCAAGAAAACCCCGAGTAACGTTAAAACCACCATTTGGTGTGGACTATCGAACTAGAGCAGAAGATAGTATACCGATCGAACACGTCATGACATGGATGCCTACTATTAACACTGCATATGAGGCGGTAGCCGCCCAATTCTTCAAGGATGGGGTGCTGGTGTAGCAGGGATATTCCAGGTAGACCTAGGGGTCATAACAAACTATAATTAAAGGATGAAGACTAAAAAAGAAATACTATCCGACGACAAATCACCAGCCATCGCACTCCTTCGATTAACGATCAAGGAATACGGTAACGAATGCTTTGAGTGGGAACCTTTGGTTTTGAAAGCTGAACTGCAGCGTGATTTTGATTGCGAACTATCAGACACGCAATCAGATAAGCTGCAGGCAGCAATCACACTTCTCACAACAGACACCTATGAGAATTTCATAAGTGTGTTTGAGACGTTCAACCATTTGTTCAATCATCAGCATGCTCACCTGGAAGAGTTAGACCCATTAGAAGCTGAGGAGCTGATACTGGGACTCACAGAGGCATATTTGATTCGTGGTGAATCTTTAGACTTTTCTCCCGAAGTTAGAGTGTACGCTGGTCAAATATTCCACGACTATGGAATGCATAAACCTCCAACATTATTCCCAGAAGCAATTATGCGGGAGCGTGATGGTAGCGATACAGAAAAGAACGAAGCTCTTCAAGAGATCTTCGATGAAAAAATCAAAATAGTAGAAGCATATTTAAAACAATGCACAAATTAAACAATCGTGAAACTATAGGCAACAGCTTTTATGCAAAGCCTGGAGACTCACATTCAAAGAGACTAGAGTATGTATACAACCATATTCATGGCGTTCTTCCAACAATGCTTAGTTTTTCTGATGAGTTCGAGATGACTTGTCTGGCACCTATTGAGGAAAACTTTGAATTGTTCTGCTCTACACTAAATAAAGTGGGAGACAGGCTATTAGAGGAAGGTGTATGGATAGGTAAAGACGATACAATATACGAGGGTATTTTCCTGAACATAGCCTATAAAACCCAAGATGGGCATAGATTATTCTACGACAATACCATAATCATGCACGGAGGACCGGTACTATCAGACAAGGAAAAGGCTCTACAAGACCTTACTGTGGGTGTGCGTGTGGCATGTCGTGATAAAGAGCATACAAAGGTAATCATCGACTTGCTTGAGCAGCATAAGCTTAAAGATAAGGCAAAGATATATATGCTCGCCAACAGTTATGGTGACCTAGCATTCACTGCGCTACCCATGCCTGAGGTTTCTATGAATCTTGAGTTAAACTATGGGGAAAGTTTCCCAGAGCTGCATGAGAAGATTGTGAATAGTCTGAATAACGATAAGTCTGGCTTGTACCTATTCCATGGCCCTCCAGGCACAGGCAAGTCCTCTTATGTGAAGCATCTGTTGTCTGGTGAGGTAAAAAGAAAGATTGCCTATATCCCTGTGGGTATGATTAATCAGTTGGTAAGCCCAGACATGATTCCTCTGCTTATGGAAAACAAGGATATTATTCTTGTGATTGAAGATGCCGAGAAAGCATTATTGTCCAGAGAGACATCTGAGAACTCAGACGTTGTATCCACGATTCTGAATCTCACAGACGGCTTCATCGGTAATGCACTAAACATCAGTGTCGTCGCTACCTTTAACGTAGAAAAGGAAAAGCTCGATGCTGCGTTGTTGCGTAAGGGTAGATTGCGGCATAGCTATGAGTTCAAAAAGCTCACGGTAGAACAATCCAAACGTCTGGCAGAGTCCATTGGTGCAGACAGCAGCAAAGTAACAGAAGACAGTACACTAGCAGACATCTACAATATGGAAGTAGATACAGGCTACGTTGCACCTGTAGTGCGTCGGGTGGGCTTTGGGGCCTAGCCGTTAAGGAACATATCGTTCGACGACGAGCTTGGGCCGGTGAGACCAGCATCCCCAATAGCCATATATGCCGCGCATAGTGAAAATACAAGGCTGTGCATAGCATCATCTGGCTGTTTGGGGTGATGGTCGTAGACTAGTTCTTGACCATACAGACCGTCCCGGACTTCGATAAATACGTTCATAATGTCTTGCATATAGTCAGACACATCATCCCATTGTGGGAATAGTATTTTGCCTGCTTTAAGCTGGCGAATAACTAGTGATATAACGTCTGATCTGTGCAGCACCCAGCGGTTCTGTCTCCAGTCGTATTTGCCCGAGTCAAAATACTGCACAACCTTACTGCGTCTATAGGCAGCTAATTGAGATCTCTGAGGACTTGTGAGTTCACATAGCTTGATTCCTCGTATAGGGTCAGGACCTGAGTCACTAACACAAAAGGCACCTACACCATTAGCCCGGTCAGCAATGTCTCTGATGTGTGCCTCATGATCAAACCCTCGATATACTTTAGCGAAAAAAACCTCAAATACTCCATCAGAACGAACTGCCCCCATGGTCGCAACTGTACGAGATTGTGCCATACTAACCCCCCAGTCGACCCCCATAGTATAAACACGATAATCGCTTTTATTTTTATTTAAAATAGTTAAGTTGTTTTCGTTACCAGCCTCAAATTGTGGACCTAGCACGCAGAGCTTAAGTAGCTCCTCTTTCGCGATTGGTTTTGATCCTATATCATATGTGAGGCCGAAAGTTTCATTCATGATCACGCGCATCTCGTTTTTACCGCTATGCACCTTTTCATAGATTTCCTTCCATTCTTTGGGGTCTTCGTTGAAATGAGGCAACAAGGGTTGAGCAAGATGATAGCCAGTTAACAAAGAATTGCTAGGATTCATACTCACCCATTCACCATCTCTAGAACTTATAATCTTACTACACTTACTGCAACTAAACCCGTGAGGCTGAATCATCTTTAATGGATCATTACCTTCCGTTAAAGAATTCCAATGATTGCATCCTGTGCACTTCATCATCCATTCAAGTTGATTGCTTGAGTTCCATATTCTCTGAATTGTATTTGTAGAATCCAGTGGGGTTCCTGCAAATATTTCTCGTTTGTATGGACTCATCGCCATCGTTTCTTGAATGATCGGTATTTGATCATATTCAATGTTTTGAATTTCGTCGTACACGACCTCATCAATAGCCGGACCACGAGTTCTTGTAGCATCATCACTTACATATCTAAACAACACACTACTATGCGTATCATCCAAAATCTTTTCAAACACATCATTTTTAAACCATCCTTTTACCAACAAATTTTTAATCTTTGGGCTCTCAAACCTGGGAGGAATATAATTACTTGAGAAATACTTAGTAGTTAGCTCCTGGGGCCCGACGTACATCATTTTAAAATAATTCCATCTAATCAAATTAAGACAAATAATGTTACTAATCAGTGTACTCTTTAGAGTTTTACGACTGCATTTAAGTAACAACTTCTGAGGCATATTATCATAAATATGCTTTAGCATCGGGAAAGCATCCAATTTTTGCAGCCGCCCTTCATTATCATACAAGTAGTTCTCGACAAAATGAGAGGGAGGCAGTACCGAGAAAATAAGCTGTCGAGCAAGAAACGCAGACTTCGGATTATTTTTCCGAAGCAGTTTCTCAATAGTGTCTGTAATTTTATTATGGGTAGTCATTATCGCAACAGGAAAAAAAATAACAAAGAAATCAACCAAACCGCGCCGAATGCGCTGTTCGACTTTTTCGCAGGCTCACTAGATGCTCTAGCCAGTATCTTTTATAGTGGAGATAACAGCAAGATAAAAAAGCATTATAGGGTCTACAAGCCGAAACGTTAGTGCTATAATGGTCCTATCATGAGTAAGACCATTCGCAAATATCAAGTTAGAGATAAAAGCAAACGCTACGAACGCGTCGAAAAAGTTGAATTCGAGGGCCGGTATTACACCGATGTAGCAAAATCACATGACAGGAAAATTAGAAAAAAGGGGCTTGAAAACAGCCGTACCGAGGACGAAGCAGAGTACCCTGAAGACTAGCATTCAGCAGATTAAAAGTAGGGGCCGGCCAAAGGGAGCAAAAAACAAACCTAAGTCGCCCGCAGCTCCAGCAGCCGCCATTGTGATCAAGCACAGAGGCAGACCAAAAGGAGCTAAGAACAAACCTAAAGCGGCTAGGACTGAAAAAAGTCCGCAAGCAAAAAAGCCGGAGGAGGTAAAACCGCCACCTCCAGCAGAGCACGTATTGCTTACTGCAGTACGCTGGATAGAAAAGAATATGCACCCGTCTCAGGTGCAATATTACAGAGCCAGAGCAAGCAGAGCTGGCATAACGATACATCACTCGATGATATCAGACATTCTGGGCTTCTTTAACGTCCAAGAATGCGAACTATCAAAGCAGATCAAGAAAAATAACTTCATAGCATCCACACAAAATCATGAACTTCATTAATAAACTAGCAAACTATCACAAAGCCTCATATCCTGGTCTTTTCGTTCTTACCCACGAAGAAAGCCGACTCACTCAAGAGGTCACAAGTATGGTATCCACGCACCCACGAGTCTCTGTGCATGTTTGGGACGCTCAACGAGGCTTGCAGCATCATGCAGGGGTTAACGACACTCCACACCCAGCAAGCACAGCAACCTCCACAGATCTATTAGAGTATCTGTCCAGGTATCGACAAGAGAACAACATCTTTATTCTAAAAGATTTTCATCTTCACTTTGACAAGGTGATCAATATCCGACTTCTCAGGAATGCTTGGAATTGGTTGAAAAGTTTGAATAATATGGTTGTGTTTGTAGGGCATAAATTCAATGTGCCTGGGGAGCTAATAAAGGAGATTCAATTACTAGACTATAGCCTACCTGACTCCGAAGCTGTTCGTGAGCGCTTGGACTATATTGTAGGTTCTGTTAATGGTGGCCGCGCTGCCGCAGAAAAGCCTGAATTACTATTAACTGAGAGCGTTGCGGAAGCGGCTGTAGAGGCTGCAAAAGGCATGACTCACTGCGAGGTTGAGAACGCTTTCTCGCTAGGCATCATCACTGCTAAAGAATTCAATCAAGAGTTCGTGAATGCAGTGTTCCAGGAAAAGATCGCTCAACTTAAAAAAGGCGGACTGCTTACATATATGGAGCCTAACGTATCGTTTGATAATGTTGGCGGTATGCAAGGATTGAAGAAGTGGCTCACGGCCCGTAAAGATGGTTATTCCAAAGAAGCTAGGGAATATAATCTACCAATGCCTAAAGGTATGCTGTTGGCAAGTGTTCCTGGTACCGGTAATATTTTGTTGTAATTTGCAAAAGCTAAGCTATACTTAGGTATGGCTAAAAGAATATCCAATATAGAAGAACTTAAGAAAGACTATTTAGCAGGCAATTCATTAACCAAGCTGCAAGATAAGTACGGGTTTGAAAGGCATGCATTGGCAAGAGCGCTCAAGGCATCCGGAATAACTATTGTACAGAATAATCAAAAGCATGACTATAACAGCGAGCTTTTTAATGAGATCCGAAGCGAAGCAAGTGCTTACTGGTTAGGTTTTCTATATGCCGACGGCTCCCTAGACTTAAAAAAACCTCAAGTAGAGTTATCTTTAAAGTCTACAGACATTGCACATATGGTAAAACTGAGGGATTTAGTATGTACGACTTTACCTATAGCATATAAAGAAATTAAAACTAAAGGTAAAGTATATCAAGCTGTACGGATTAGCTTATCGAATCAGTGCATATACTCACAGCTAATTGCCTTAGGTTGTCCTCCTAGAAAATCATTGACGCTATCGTTCCCAACAAAAGAACAAGTGCCACACAACCTACACAACCATTTTATCCGTGGTTATTTTGACGGTGATGGTAGTGTAGGTGTATATACCTATAATGATAAAGAACCTCAAATTCGTTGTAGTTTTGAAGGAACTGAAGCTATGCTAAGAGGTATACAGGCAGTGTTTTGCGACAACATTTCAAATTACACTGCGGTGGGTGTTTCGCAAAGGGCGAAGCAAAAATCTTGTGTTCTTCAGAAGGGGGGAAACGCTAGTGTTGAAGGATTATATGACTATATGTATAAAGACGCGACCGTCTTTCTTGAGAGAAAAAAGGATATTTTTGATGGCTTTTATAAAAAAACAATTTGCCGCGCAATAGAGCAATCTGTTGCTGATAATTGAGGAAAAAATCTGGAAGGCTGAAATGCTAATCAGAGGTGAAGGTGTAGCAAAGCTGCACCAGCCGCAACGCATAGGAAGTGAAAAGATATAATCTTCCCAAGAGGCCTCAACATCCCAAGTGGATGAAAAGATATGCTGAGCTATATCGAATAGTAAGATATAGAACTATGGGATAAAAAGCCCATAGGATAACAATACTGAAAAGCCTTATTTGTAAAGCAATCGCAAAGGAATTTGATTGTCCTTTGTTTGCATTGGATATCGGTAGTATGTTTGACTCACTGGTAGGTAACAGCGAGAAGAATATGCGTGAGATGATCAAGACGGTTGAGAGTATTGGTAAGTGTGTCATTTTGATCGATGAAATTGAGAAGTCGTTGAGTAACAACGCAGTAAGCGGTGGCGGAGACTCAGGCGTAAGCTCAAGGATCTTTGGCACTTTTCTTACTTGGCTAAATGACCGCAAGAATCCAGCATTCATTGTAGCAACCACAAACAATCACACACTATTGCCTCCAGCGTTGATTCGTAAGGGGCGCTTCGACCAGCTGTTCTGGGTAGACCTTCCTACAGCCGAAGAGCGTCGAGAGATCTTTAATGTGGTGATCAAAAAGTATGGGCGCGATCCATTGAACTTCAGCCTGAAGACACTTGTTAACGGAGCTGAAAACTTCACTGGTGCAGAAATCGAAGAAGTGTTCAAGGATGCCTTGTACAAGGCGTTTGATAACAAAGAAGAAGTAACAGACAGTCATGTCATGGAAGTATTAGCGGAATTTATTCCGTTTGCAGTGAGCCATGAAGAAGACCTAAAAATGATGCGTAAACAGGCACAAGGTAAGCTTGTGATGGTTACGAGTAAAGGAGATCCTGTGGCGGATGTCCAGAAAACAATGCGCAAGCTAAGTATTGCAATTGGTAACGAAGAATAATATGAGTAACGAGTACAAAATTACGGAAACCCTCCAAAACTACTATGACAAAGTATTTCAGGACGGAAGACTTACACTAATTCACATCGGCATGTGGGGAATGAGTTACAACCTCACCGAAGAGGACATCAAGCTTGACAAGCAACTACCCGAGACGATCAAGCTCGGGAAGAAAATGCTAATCAAGCCAGCAGTATACAACAAGTTCAAGACCTTTGAGCAAAAGGCTAGGAAGTATCTATACAGCAATTCGTTTGATTTTCCTCTAGTCAACCAGGCGCACTTTGTGCCGAAGACAAAGTATATCGAGGTGTTCACTAAATTGACTGAGATGAAGGCAGAGTACACGCAGATGGTGGACGAGTTTATTGAAAAATATGAAGACTATAAAGCTGAGGCTCTTGAGTACTACAAAGGACACACAGACACTGTCAATATTGAGAATCTTGAAAGCTACTATCCCAGTGTAGCAAATCTCAAGAAGAAGTTTCATTTTGATATTGTGTCCTTTGAGATTGCCCTGCCGTCAGAGTTTAAAGAAATTGATCTGCAGGGTGAGATCGATCGTGAACAAGCTGTGGCTGTGGTGAAACAAGAAGCATTGACTGCGCACAAGGAAGAGTACAAGAAGCAGCTCGATACACACATGAGCAAGATTCATGACTTTGTGGGCGAGGTGACAAACACGCTTCGCTCTAAAGTTGTAGAGCACTGCTCGGTAGCCTTGAATAAGATCAACAAGCGTGAGGTAGTGTCTGAAACCAACATTAAGACATTGCTAAAGCAAATTCAAGAGTTCAGAGATATGAACTTTGTGGATGACAAAGCTATCGAAACAGAACTAGCTAAAGTCGAGAAAATGCTCAACGGTGAACATAATTTCGACAAAGACAAGGATGCGTTGGGACTGCTCCGGCAGCACCTATCATCTGTAGTTGATCAGGCTAAGAGCCTCTCCGACGTAGCAAACGTATCTGGAGAATATTTCCGTAAACTAGAAATCTAAATGTACAACAACGACGAAGAAGACAGTCTACTTGCAGAGCCTCCACGCTATGACACACTCTCTGTAAAATTCAGAGGAGACAGCTATGAAATCGTATTGCCATACATCGAGGTGGCAAACGGCGACATTGTTCACATATCTGAGACAGAAATTGAAATCATGCTGATAAAAGATAACGTGCAAGACGTAACCAAGATGACCTACAATGACTTTGCAAAGCTTGTGGAGACTACGTTCGACACAAAAGAAGTAGTCGAACTCAAACTTCAGCTTGCAGGCACCTACGACAAAATAACAATACTATGAGTCACGCAGTAAATATCAAAACAGCGTTCACTAACATCTCAAATCTACTAGCCCAGTTCGAGCAGCGTGGTTGGAAGATTGTAGAGAATGAGAAATGCAATACGTATCCTAGTGATCCTCGACGAAATGAGGTGCACCAGTACGTAGCTAAAAATCCAACGCCTGGAGGTTATGATGTCGGTGTCAATGTTGACTCTGACGGGACGACCTACTTTGTTTGCGATTTCTTTGATCGCAGCATCGGACAGCAGCTTGGTAGTAATCTAAAAGACATCAAGCAAGGGTATGCTCTAAGCGAGCTGCAAAAACAGCTAAAGTATGAGGACTTATCTTATAAAGTCTCAGAACTAGCGTCAGGTGAATTAGTGGTAGTAGCGGAATAATAATATGGCAATCTTACTTAACAAAGACTTCGATGGTCTCAAATCAAAATTGGCTCGTTCGATTAAAGAAACATTAGCGCGAGACTGTGAAACGCCGTCAGGTGAAAAACCTATGCGATGGGAAATGCACATCCCATATCATCAGATCGTGCCTTCTGAAGAAGACAATAATACAGCTACCGCGGTGGTAACATACATTGTGCAGTGTCCTAGAGAGAAATCACACACAGTGCGTATCAAATTCGCATACGACAGCACAGGACGCTTCTTGAAAGAATCAATGCTATATGTCTAAGAAAATGACGTTTAAAATCGACAAGGAAGGAAATGTACTTGTTGAAAAAGTTGAAGGCTACGGTTCCTCGTGTTTGGAAGTTACAAGGAACCTTGAACGGGCTCTGGGTAATGCTGACGAAAGCACTAGAGTACTCACAGACGAGATCAACAAACCAGTTGAGCTCGACAATAGAGAACGGTCAACTCACTAAAATAAAATGGCATCTGTAATATACATCAGCAAAGAAGGAAATATTAGCGGTCTTGCAGACAATCTGCTAGACAAGCTTACGTCACTAGGGCCTAAGAAAGTTCAGCGTGTTTCACATGTTGACTTCGATGAAGGCCTGCAATGTTGGGTAGCTACAGATCTCGAGGGCAATGTGATCGCAGCTAACTCAATTCGCAGTAAAGTAATCGAAGCCGAGCGTGAATATCTTAACAAGAAGATAGAGGCAGAGTTTGCAACGAAGCCAGTATAAAGACATGAAAATTACACTAGCAACACTACAGGAAGCCTCAGCGCAAGAGGTATTTGACCAGGTGGTAACCCATCTACTAGAGCAGAAAAAGAAGGCCGTAGACGGTAACGATGTGTGCTCATACCGGGCAGATGGGGGATTAAAGTGTGCAGCGGGCTGTTTGATTGCAGATGCGGAGTACCTAGAAGAGTTTGAAGGTCGGGCCTGGCACGGACTGGTAGATACAGCCAGAGTTCCAGCCACACACAAGCTACTCGTAGGCGACTTGCAATATCTTCACGACCACACAAAGCCTGAGACATGGCAAGCTGGACTGGAGAAACTGGCTAAATTGCATACGTTGAGTATGCCTGCGGTGAATTAAGCATCACATACTACAGGGTGCCCACTAGTAATTTGGTGGGCACCCTTTTTATTTATGATCAGAGCAAATCTAGAGATTTTACATCATCAAGATCAGGATAAGGTTTATATCGTCGAAATTCTGGAAGACGAAGGCATGTTTCATGTGTACGCCCACTATGGACGCAGAGCACAAGAAGTGCTTACTCGGCGACACAGAATGAAGACAGAGCACATCGAGTTTGCAGAGACGATGTTTGAGGCTATTGTGGCCGGAAAATGCAAGGACGGCTATGGTTTCCCTGATGACGGCGACAACATCGACATACCTGCATTGGCTAGTATTTTTGCAAGTACTGCACCAAAACCCAAGAAGAAGGAAAAGGCTGCGCCTTGCGCGCTCGCCGAACAACCTAGAAAGTTGGACATATGATTAAATCAATAAAGATTACGACACTGAGTGAGGCAAAAGATCTGCCTTTTAAAGCTGGGGTAGCGCAGAATCTCTGGATTTCCGCTGTCGACCCCGAGGACGAGCAGACCGTCAAAAAACTGTGCCTGCGCTTTGGTAAGATAGGAATGAAGCATTTCTATCAAATATTTAGAGACTGGAGCGAAGAAGATGGTAGCCCCCACATACAAAAAAATATCGAAGAACAAGGACCAGGAGAACGACATGTCAACAACATCATTTCTTTTCTGGAGCCTTTTGTTGCTACTCCTCACGAGTACAATCTCGGAGTCAATTGCTTTGCTGGTATCAGTCGAAGTACAGCCATTGGCATAATCGCCTGGGTAATGCAGGGAAAGACACCCGAGCAGGCTCTAAACGACATTCTAGATGTTCGTTCGTTTGCATGGCCCAATCTACGAATATTAAGATTTGCATCACAAAGATTAGGTGTAGACATTTACACAGTTGTTAAAGCCTGGAAAGATGCAATCCTAGCAGAAGGGATAATCCCATAATGAAAGAATCAATTATAGTGGTTATACTTACCGCTATGCTTATATTTTTGGGTGCATGGACACAGCACATAGCGGAGCAGAGAAAGGCTATTAAAGCTGGAGTAGCCTACTACGCATCAGACGAGCTAGGCTATAGCGTGTTCAAATATATCACAGAAAAATAAAATGAGATTTTTAAACATTGGCGAAACAATCCGAAAGGGAGACGAAGTAAATGTTCAACCATTTACAGGCGAACACTGGACACCAATTTGGATCAAAGTTTCTTGCTCGTGAGGTTGTAAAGAAGTACGCTTACATTGACTAATATGACAGATCAAGAAATCAATAAAGCTATTGCAGAATACTGTGGATGGACGGAATGTAGATTAACGATCAAAGGTGCTGGCGGAGGCACTGTATTTGAAACTGCATATGGTAAACCTCCAAATCGTAAGTATGAAGCACCTTGTCCAGATTATACGGGTTGTTTAAATGCAATGCATGAGGCAGAGAAGAACTTGAAAGAAAAACATACGCATGCATACGCATGCAACTTAAATCAAGCAGTTTGGTACTGGGGACTAATTCACTCGACAGCTAAACAAAGAGCAGAAGCTTTTTTAAAGACAATTAATTGACAGTATATAGTAGATAATATGGAACCAACAATAAAACTAACAGACGAACAAAAAGTATTGCTTGATAGAATTGCAAAAGTACTTGAAAGTGATATAGAAGATCATTGCGCTCATCATGAAATATTAGATCCATACGATGGTCGTGAATTCGACAATAACAAGTTTACTGCAATGGTGTGGTATATTGGAGATAAGTTATCATCTTATTAATTTATGGAAGAATATAAAATTAACCTACTAAAACTAGCAGCAGAGTATGATTTCCGAGAAGATCTTTATTGGAACAAAGATCTTCGTTTTCTTATCATGTGTAGTGATGTTTTTGCTTGGGGATATGCAGATCTTGAAAGTATTACTAGTCAAGAAGATGTAGATTTGCTAGAGCAATGTATTAAAGATTGTCAAGTGGCAGGACAATTTGGTGAAGTTTATGCGTCTCAATTGTACTGTGCAAAGAAACGGAAAATGCGACCTCAAGGGGCTTACTACAAACATATAGAAGTCAAGGAGTTATGGCCTTTGTTTGATGCTTGTGGACCAGAAAGAGAAGTGAACTTCGGTAATCCTAAACCTCGTCCTTCAGAAAAATAACCTTAATGAAGACTAGAATAACACTAAAAACACTGGAACAAGCAACCGCTCAGGAAGTATTTGATCAGGTTGCCGAGCATATGTTAACGCAGGACGAACTGTCGATACTCAATGGTACTTGCATGTATAGAGGAGATAATGGACTCAAATGCGCTGCAGGTTGTCTTATCGGTGATGACGAGTATAACAACGAGCTGATGGAAGGATGTCCATGGGCTGACATGCTCGATAGATTAGATGTTGGAATTTCAACCAAGCACAATAAACTTATTTCAAAATTACAGAATATACACGACAGAATTAAGTGCGATCTGTGGTTGGACCACCTGCAGGGCGTGGCAACCGCCTTCGAACTCAGCGATAAAGTAATTACGGAGTATGAAAGAAAAATACACTGCTTATCAAAATAAGAAGACTCATAGATGGTTAATCTTTAACCCCAGCATTAAAATATACTATGAAAGATACGGATACGGGCATTCGCTCTATGACGCATTTGACAAATCTGTATTGTATTGTGTTAGGAATATTATTGAAGAAGATTTCTCTAAAACTAAATTAGAGAACAGAGAAGATTGGCAGTTGATGGAAGTTGATATTGAGTATAACTTTAATAGTGTAGTAAGAAATGAAATTTAATATGGGAATTAACCAAGAATTTCTCAGCTGGTTTAAAAATCGCTTAAACAAGAACCTACATATTGATGAGTGGCAGAGACCTATTCTTGTGAGCCTTCTTGATACCTTGACTAGAAATAATGTTAGCAAAGAACTGTAATATGGGACACTCAAACTATAAACTAACAGACGAGCAAAAGAGAGTGCTTGGCACCATCGCAGACAGTATTGCAATCGCAATCGAAGATCACTGCAGAGATCACGAAACCGACACGTATGATACCGCTGACGGTAAATTTGACGACAACAAGTTCTCGGCGGCAGTATGGTATATCGGAGATCAACTAAGTGCATATTGATATGAAATTTGACCGAGACAAACTAGAAGAAGAAGTTCTCAAAAAAGTTAAAGAAGTTAATGAGGAGTCGGGCTACCGTCCTTACTTTGAGCTGCCCGAATATGTGCACATCGTCGCTTCTATCATGGAAGATAAGTTTAAAGTTGAGTATGATGATTTTGTGAATCAAATACATCTACTTTCCAAAGAACTAGACAAAGCTCAGATCAAAGCAGAAAATTTAGAAGAAGAGTTAATCCAATTAAAAGGAGACATGGATGTGATAACCTTATGGCTGAAGAACACAAAATCAATATTGCGCTAGCCGAATTGTATGGCTGGACAGATATTCAAATAAGTACAGACTATAGGGGTTCCTATGGTTTGGATGAACAAGGTAGACTTCGTTTGCTTCCTAAATACTGGGAAGACGCTTATACATTTGAAGAACTTTGGCCTAAGCTGACTGACGAAAAGAAAATGAGATTCACTAATGAACTTTGCTCTATTATTGATCGTGAAGACTATCCAACAAGATACATAGGAGGCGGCTGTTCAGCTTTCTTTGCTACAGCAAGACAAAGAGCAGAAGCTATGTTGAGAACATTTGATAATTGGAAAGAAGAATAATATGACATTTATTGCATTCAGCGATCAGCATCTGGAAAGCAAACTATACAATATTCCAGAACTCGAGAAAGACAACAGAACCCTATTCAGCCTTGTAATCGACACTGCTATCGAGCGAGAAGTTGATTATCTTGTGAGTGTAGGTGACTTGTTCGACAACAATAAGCCTAGCAGCGATACGATTAGATTCGTCACAGGTGAGCTAGAGCGATTAAAAAAACACAACGTAAAGCCTGTAGCAATTGCTGGCGACCATAGCAAGCCTGTCTATGGCAGTACCTGGGAGCAGGTATGTGGGTTTGAGGATATCAACACCGTGGCTGAGTTTGCTGGTGTGGACTATAGCGACAATCCGCAGGATGTAGTCGAACTGCTCAACCATGAATTAAACAAACGCGATAAAGACACGGTCGAGTTCCTATTCATGCATCAGCAAATCCCTGAACTCTGGCCGTTCTGCGACGAGAAGAAAAAGATCTCGTTAAAAGATCTAGATCTAGGCAATCACTGCGGCTCGATGCAGGGTGTGTTTCTTGGCGATATTCATATTCGTCGAGAAATGCGCTATCATGACATAGCCTGCGATAAAGAGCTATTCGTGGGCTATTGTGGCAGTCTTGGTGTAACCGCAGCCAACGAAACAGAAAAACCTGGCTTGTACTACTATGATGGTGAAAAGCTGAAGACAATCAAGTATGACTTGCCTCGCCAGTATGTAACCCTCAACGTTACCCCAGACAACCTTGAAGAGACTGCCCGCACCTGTAGGTATGACATCTATAAGTTGGGCGACACAGGCCGTAGTAAGCCTGTGCTTCTTGTGAAGCTGTACAACGGAGTTGAGATTGAGGGTAAACTAAACTTCCTCTACGACATCGGTCATGTAAAGATGACCAGAGTACGCTCTGATGCCGAAGGTAAGGAAGAGTTGGTAAACATTCGATCTGAGATTAAAACCATGGACAGGTTTAGTGGAGTTCTCAGAGACCTTACAAACGGTATCGAAAACAGTGAAACTGTATACGACCTAGCATACAAACTGCTCACATCAGCAGACCCTAAAAGTGAACTAGACACGTTCAAAGCATCAGTATATGAGCCACAAATTAACTAAACAGCAGAAGCAGATCATCCTAGATGCAAGAAAATGTATCATGGAACATTATAAAGTTGTTGATGAGATTGAAAAGAAAGTTCTCGAGGGTTTAGGAATTAAGGAAGATAGTAATGCTCATTGCGAATTGATAGACATCTTTCACAATCAATCTGTAGTAGCATTCGAAGGCATGGATAGATTATTAGAATTGGTTGCTCTTTATATGGAACAAGATAAACAAAAAGAACTAGAATAAACTATGAACGCTAAACAAGAATTACTACATCGTTTAGAAGAACCCTGCGCCAGGCTCTTGTGTGCTTATATCCAATATGGTGCAGACTGGGAGGAGCCTCGTACACTTATAACTCTTAAGGTTGGATACGATTCAGCAGAATTAGAAAGCTTTTTGAATAAGCTAAATTTTGGCTATGATAGTGGTTTCGGTGCTCAAGAATTGTTTGGTGTGGTTTGGTTGGAAGATGGTACGTGGTTGAGTAGAGAAGAATATGATGGTAGTGAATGGTGGCAGCATAACAAGCTTCCTCATATTCCAATAGAGTGTTTAAGAGTGCAATAAATTATGAAAGAATATAAAAAAATTGTTGAAAAATATCCTGAGTTGTTTGGTGCTACCGATAAACGCTCACCATACGCTATGTTTGGCTTTGAGTGCGGAATTGGCTGGTATGACATTATCGAAAATGCCTGCTTTGTCTTATACCAACGATACGCTAATGCAAAATGGTATCTAAATATTATCGAGCAGCAGCTGGAAGATGTGCCTGGGTACGCCAAGAGAACAAGCTACGGAGACAAAGTTGTTTCCGAAGAAGAAGCACAGACTGAGCTGGAAAAGCAAAAAGCTAAATGTGTGGTTAAGCTAGAGGAGGCAAAAGAAAACCTACCCAAAGTGGCGCAAATCAAAGAGAAGTTCGGATCACTACGGTTCTATCTCTATAACGTGGACGATGTGAGCAACGCAGTCACAACATATGCTGAGGCCATGAGTACGAGCACTTGCGAAGACTGTGGGTGTCCAGGCAAAACATATCGTATGGGCTGGTATCGCACATTGTGTCCAGCACATGCAGCTGAGCAATACGATGCAGATCAACTAGCAAACTACGAGAAAGAACTAGAAGAAGACGAGAAATAGTATGACTGAATTAGAATATCAGCTGGCTAAAGACATATCGTTAAATCTTTGTATTACGGTATCGGGATTTATACTGGGATGGATATTAGGGTTAATATTTTTCCACTTCATTGGTGGATTATTTAAACGATAGGAGTATAAATTTATGGCTACAATCAAAAGGTTCAAGATTCAGTTCATACTGGTGAAAGAAGCTATAAGACCCTATACCCGTAAACGCTGGAAAGATAAGACAGGCTGGTCGTATTGTACACTAGCTAACGCAACACAAGCCTTAGCAGAACTTAATAGCGCGTACGAGTTGTTAGGTAGAACCAAAACAGAAACATGGCGTATATACGACATGATTAACCACGAACCTCTAGTACTATGAGTCTTGATAAAGCGATTAAATACTGCAAAGAACACAGAAAGAACTATACTGGCGCTGCTGCATGGGACGCCACCTGTAGACCTCATGGAGGATGTCCTTGGTGTGAAGATAATCGTACACATCAAGACAAGAAAGCCAGAGCAGCGGCAGATGAAGAACTAGAAAACTGGGAACCAGAACACAACGAACTGTGGACGCAGAACAGCAAAACACAATGAGCGAACCAATTCCAGAAAGCCACCGGAACGCATCAAGAATGTATAATTCTTTTTACGAGGCCATGATATTACCGGGCATATACAATAAAGAAGCTGTACAGCTACTTATCGCACAGATTGAGCACGACCTGCATACGTACAAAGAAGACTTTGACGATGTGGAGATGGCTTTGTATCGAAACTATATCCACTACCTAAAAACACTTAAACATGAATCAAACTGACGAACACACAGACAAACTAGCAGCAAAACTAGAGAAGCTGAAAGAGCGAGCGCATTTCGCGCTAGACTGTGCATACGAAGATCTACAAGAACTCGCGTTGTGTAGTGCAGCTTTTGCCGAGTTTATATACTACTTCACAGCGTACATAGCTGCAAATGAAACGGCAGCTTTTCAGCTCACAGATCCTGATATCGGCCGAGAACTATGGCTCTTTGTTAATGAAATATGTGAGGGCAACGGCATGGCAGATGATATAGATCATCCGACTAAATGGGTATTTTGCTTGAATCAGTTTGCAGGCAACTATTTCTTTGATGACAACTGTTTCAGGTTTCGTCAGGAAAATTACGGAGTATTCAGCTTCTACTCTGATTACGATCAAGGTTTTCATAATCCCAGGATTCTCATAGAGGCAGCTAAAGCAAACGTTGCATGGAAGAAAGAGCGCAAGAGTCGGGGCTGGATTACTGAAGCAGCCAAAGCAATTAAAGTAGACGGAAGTAAAGTATTAGAACTAGCAAAAAATGAGCATACTAGGTAAAAAGGGTTTAAAGCCTGAAATGGTGTTCAAGTGCAACGACTGTGATCATACGACCACAGGACAAAACATTATCGACGGCGAGTATCTTTACATCGTACGTCGAAACACAGAAGTTCCCAATCTGTCAATATTCCGCTGTGAATCTTGTCAGGATGACCACGATGATCAGGAATAAAGGCGTGTGCTGCATTGTTCTCGCACTAGAAGAGAACGACCCACCAGTAAAGTTCAAGACAATCACATACAAGTCCTTCAGTGCTCTTCCTAGAGAAGCTGCACTGGAGAAACTTGGGGGTGTGATTGAGAATAACTTGAAGGTTACATGGGAAGCAGTTGAATATTGTGGATTGTCTGGACATAACTATAGACTTAGTTCCGACGTATTCCCGTTGATCACATACAAGGCAGCCGCAGTGAGTATAGAGGATCTGCCCAATGTTGCCGGAATATGTGAATTGCTAGACATCATCAAAGACACAAGAAAGCGATATGGTGTACGCATTAGCTGTCATCCAGATCAGTTTAATGTGCTTGCCAGCGATAACACTGAAGCTGTGGCACGGTCCATTACTGAATTAAACTTTCAGGCATGGTTCATGACTCAGATAGGCTGTCCGTTAAATTATGATGCACCACTAAACATACACATAAATAGGTCACATAAAGGCGATCTTGAAGGTATTGCTAGACTGTTTAACGACAGTTTCAAGCTACTCAGCGATGATGCTCGCCTTCGGCTAGTACTCGAAAACGACGACAAGCAGACTGGCTGGAGTGTGATGGACTTGTACAGGATGCAGCACATTCTTAATACTCCCATCACATTCGACTATCTGCATCACAAGTGTCACCCAGGAAACATGCCTGAGGACTCAGCATTAGTATTAGCCAGCCTTACATGGGGAGCGTACGTTCCCCTGTTTCATTATAGCGAAAGCATACCTGGACATAACAATCCAAGGAAGCACGCAGATTACGCCTCAAAGCTGCCAGAAACCTACAACAAAACCTTCGACCTCGACTTCGAGTTCAAGATGAAGGAAAAATCATTCGAAAACTTATGACGAAATATAAACTGTACAGAGTAACTGTCGAAAAAGAATTCGTGATAGCTGCTCCTGCAGAGGATGCGCTTGATATTGTGGAATCTAGCGTAAATAATATTATACGACTTCACTCAGACGATATGCGGAGCGAAGACCCTACACAAGTTACTGCAAAGGAAATCAAAGGTGTCAGTGACCTCCCTGACGGCTGGGTGCCTTCGTGTTTACCATACACAAACCACAGCCCTGCTAAAATACCGCGTGAGATAATAAATAAAACCATTAAAGATTTCTTGAATGACTGACGAACAAATTAACGCGGCGATTGCCGAGGCGTGTGGGTGGACCAACGTGCACCCAGCAAACAGGTCTGGCAAAGCGCCCGGGACTGACTATACGAGCAATTACGAACACATTCCAGACTATTGCAACGACCTCAACGCAATGCACCAAGCTGAAGGAGCCCTGTCGGATGGCGACTTGTGGACAATGAAATACAATTTACCGCTCCAGGGCGATCTTGAGTTTCGGTCAACAGCCAGACAGCGGGCAGAAGCATTTCTAAGAACACTAGACAAATGGAAATCAGAAAACTAATTCTTAAAAACTTCAGGTCTCATAGAGCACTAACACTAGACTTTGCTTCTGGTGTTACAGGCGTCTGTGGTGGTAATGGTAGTGGCAAGAGTAGTGTTGTTGAGGCGATAGTCTTTCTTCTTACAGGGGAAGGCTATGCTAAAAGCAAGAGCGACATGATCACTGTTGGACAAACAACAGGCTATGTCATAGGTCACTTACTCATTGACGGTAAAGAAGCCGTACTAGAACGCCACACAGACACTGCAAAGGTTAACTTCGTATACGATGGTGTGACATATAAGAAGAGTAGCGAGGTGAATGAGATTTGGGATAAACTATTTCAGATCGACAAACACATCCTTCAAAATGTAGTTGTAAGCAATCAGGGTGAAATAGCCCTACTGTTCAACGGTGATGCAAGCACCAAGGAAAAGCTGTTTCAGAAGATCTTTATGGTGCCAAATACCACAAAGCTTCGAGATACGATCTGGAACAATTATATCAAGACTGCGCCTCCTGAATATCCAGTAAAGGACGAGACCTTGATTTCTAGCGAGATTCAGTGTGTTGAAAAGCTCATTGAAATGGCTACTGAAGAGTTGGCGACACAGCAGGTAAACGAAGACGAATACAACAAACTCATTGCTCGTAAAGCATACCTTGATAAAGTAGAAGAATCGCAGGCAGCACATAAACAGTTATCAGAAGATATCGATAAGTCTAACGAGGTAGTGGCAGCTAGTTCAAACGAGATAGCCTCACTACATACTAAGATGGCATCGATAGTTATAACTGACTATCGTGACTGCGTTGCTGCGCAGAAAGCTGCAAAGCCTATGCATGAGAACAAGCAAAGATGGCTAGCTAAAAAGGCCTCGTTGACTGCTCCGACGTGCGCAAAAGTAGATGAAACAGATATCGCCAAGCACAGAAATGCTGTAGCTGATCTGGAAGCAGAGCTGAAGACTAAGCGTGCGTCTGTGATTGAGCTTAATCGTAAACTGCAAGAGTACGAGAAGTCCGGGCTGAGTTCTGGTGTTTGTCCTACCTGCGGTACAGAGGTAGATAACATTGTAAAGCTCGTAGAGCATGTTAATAAAGAGTTGGAGCCTCTCATCGCAGAAGGTATAGCAATGAAATCCTCTCTAATAGCTGTCACAGCTGAAAGAGATAAAACTCTAGAGATGTTTAAACTGTGGGAAACCTACAGTAAAGCGCAGGCTGAAATTGACACAGCTCTGGACTCTATAGGAGAAGTTTTCTTCAATCAGGAAGACCTTGATCTGTGTCAGAGTGTTCTTGATAAATACACTGCATGGGAACTTGATCTAGCCTCACTACACAGAGGACACACGTCAGCACAGAGCAGAGTGAACGAGCAGACCCTGAAGCTCTCTTCGTTGACATCATATGATCGAGCTATGGACTCTTTCGAGGATGAGAGAAGGGCTGTAAATGATGTTTTGATTGTAGCGAGAGCGTCTAAGGAAAAAGCCAAAGCCCTAGAGATCGAAATAGCTACCAACAAAGTATCATTAACCACAGCTCAGAAAGAACTGAAAGAAAACAGTGAATACATTGAAAAGAACAAGAAGCGAGAGGAATATGTGAGCGTATTGAATAGTTTGTACGAGCTGTTCCATACTTCTAAGTTTCCTCGCAGTCTCATTCAAACGTATGCCAGCACAGTTTCAGAGTATATGAATAGTGTGCTAGCTTCGTTTGACTTTCCATACACAGCCAAAGTAAACGAAAGTTTCGGGATTGATGTATTTAACGATGAAGGTCTGGAGTTGCCAGCTATATCAGGCGGCCAGCAAGTTATGGTCGGCTTTAGCTTACGTTTGGCCCTTCACAATATGTTTGTGGGAGCGTTCCCATTTATGATTGTTGACGAGGGGAGCTATGGACTGAATAGTGAGAATGCAAAGAAGTACTTTGAAATTATTCGATCCCTAGGTAAAGATAGTAAGTTTAAACAAGTGATCGTTATCGACCATCATAACGAACTCAGTGAATACGTAGACAACACCATTAATCTATGAGTACAGACGAGAAAATACAAAGCTTACGGACCATCTTAAAATGGTACAACAGAAGTCATCGTTGGTTGACAGGGAATACAGATGGTAAACCTTCGGATTACGAGCAAAAGCTAGCTCGCGAATTGACCCTAGAACTCAACGAGTACCTGGATATACAATCAAACGAACAATGTACACATACGCAAAAGACATCGTAGATAAAGTTCGCATGACAAAGCTTCCGCCTTTTGGTCCTGGGTTTACAAAAGCACAGGCAGAAGAAGCAGCGACCATGGACGTATTATGCTCGTCGTTTAAAGACGACGGAGATGACTATACAGTGTTCGTATTAAAAAACAAAGATGGAAAAACCATCACAACAACAAGAGTAGACAACTATTAATATGAGTAAAGAACCTAAAGACAACCTACTAATTCCACTATTGATAACTGCGGTGGCGGCTTATTTTGGACTTAAGGGTAGAAGTGAGAAGCTCGCAGAAATAGCGAAAGATCTCACGAACAGAGCCATCAATGACCAGGCTAGAGACAACCATAGAGACCGAGCAATTCGTCACCACGTTAACCGCAAAGGTGCGCGAAGTCTGCAGGATAGATATTACGCATGAAAATAAAGATAACTAGGTTTGACGGAGGCCTAAAAATAAATCCCTGTCCTGCCTATTTATCTAAGTTTTTGCGCTATCACCATCGCGAGATGAAGAGCGTTCAGTATAAACGTGAGTGTGTTTTTACTGAACGCCTTCTCTACGCTACTGATGTGGACGGCTCAATATTTACATTGCCTGGGCTCTACCAAGACATTGTAAAGCTGTTGAATAAAAACTTAGACACACTAGAGCTGGAAGACTATCGAACGCCAATGCCTGATCCTGATTGGAATGAGGTAAAGAAAATTAAACTCAGGGATTATCAGGTAGAGCCTGTACTTGATCTCTTGTTCAAGGGTAAAGAGGACAGCGGTGTAATCAACGCTACCGGTGGTTTCGGTAAAACTCACTGTCAGGCAGTTACTTACGCAGCTTGGCACAACCTAAATACAATTCTAGCAATCCCGCTAAAACAAGTGGTGTTGCAGACGTATGAAAAGTTTAAGCGCTGGTTCCCGCATAAACATATAGGTATCGTGGGTGACGGTAAACATGATGTGAGTAATGACATTACCATCACCACATTCAGGTCTATGCAAAACTGCGCACTGGAAAAGTGTCAATTACTGTTGGTTGACGAAATGCAATCAGCAGGACAAGACACATTCCAGAATGCACTAAAGCAAATGAAGCCTGTGCGTATGTTTGGATTTAGTGCCACCACCGAGGGAATCTTCAATAATACTGACAAGCTAATTAAAGGCTTGTTTGGTGAGGATCTCATATACTTCCCATACGAAGATGCTGAGGGTGCAGGGGCAGTTGTCCCAGGCATGGTGTATATGGTCCGAATGCCTGACTATCTATTTATGGAGAATTACACCAGCTTTGACGCCAAGTTCAAGCACGGCATCAAAAGGTGTGATAAGCGTAATGAGATTATCGGCAGAGTATGTTCGTTGATACCTAAAGAATGGCAGACGATCATCTTTATCGATCACGTCAAAGATCACTTGATTCCATTGTTCAAGTATCTACCTAAAGAAACGAGGTACCTGCATCGCGAGAGTAGCAAGAAGAATGTAGGAGCATTTGCACTAAGCGCAAAGCAGCAAAGCAAAACAATCGAGGAGTTCAGTAATAATGAATTTTCTCAGCTAGTCGCATCCGACGCTTTCCGCGCAGGAGTTGATATTCCTAACTGCCGTGTAGTGGTGCAAGCTAGTGGAGGCAGTAGTAAAGTTGAAGTATTACAGGAAGCCTATCGAGGTAGCCGTATTCTCACCAGCGAGCAGATGGAAACATTCGACCTACCGCCAAAAACACATTTTGTTCTGGTAGATTTCATGGACAACCACGATCCTACTCTAGAGGGAATGGCTAAAAAACGCATCAAGTATTATGAGGAACAAGGCTGGACAGTGAACATAGTAAATTCCCCAAAAGAAATATCCTGGTACGATTACCCTAAAAAATAATGTTATGCTAAAAATAATAATCTGCTTGTTGTTGTTAACGACCACTGCTGCAAACGCCAAAATTTATCAAAGTGGTGTAGCCTCGTGGTATGGACGAGAAAACAAGATTTCCGCAGCAGGAAAAAAACTGCACAACGACACACCTGCTGCAGCACATAAAACATTACCTCTAGGGGCTAAAGTCAAAATTACATCACTGAAGACTAAAAAGTCTGTCGTCGCTGTAATTGTCGATCGTGGACCATACACTAAAAACAGAATTATCGACGTGAATTTGCTTGCGGCTGTGCAGCTGGGTATGGTGAAATCAGGCACAGCGCGCGTAACAATCCAAAGACTAAACGAACATGAATAACAAAGTAGATGAGACATTGAAAGCTCTTGAAGAGTATTGGAGAGAACGCCCATATCTAAGACTTGGGCAGATTGTGTATAACGCCTGGAGGCTGCAGTCCAGGAGCGAGTCAGACGTATTCTATATGTCAGATGACACATTCATAAAAGGGTTGCAGTTACTGGGCGAGAACGAGAAGTATGAATCAAAGGGTTAAAGCTCTTCTCAAAGCTAAGTTTGGAAAAGTCACAGCAGCGTCGGGCGGGAGCTATAGAATTCCTTGCCCGACCTGTGACCCCAAACATAGCAAGAAGATGAAGCGCTACGTAAGCCCTGGCTGGGCTGAGAGCAAATGCTTCATCTGCGAAGAATCAATACCTCTTTGTGAGTTGCTTGGTGAGAATGTTGTTTTTGAGCGTGGGCCTGATGACGACAAGGAAGTTGAGTACAAGTATGCCACGATACTGCCGTATAATGATGCTATCAAATTATCAGGGCTAGACAAAAGCGATCCTGCGATACAGTTTCTCACAAAAGATCATTTGTTTAATTTTGAGTATTACGACAGTCTCGGTATAAGGTATATCCCCAGCACTGCTGGTATGAACATCCAGTTTGACAGCGGCTTTACAGTAAACACTGCAAATAGCTTGTTCTTTCCTGTGTTCGGTAAAGACGATCAATACGCAGGTTGGCAACTACGTTTCATACCAAACACATGGAACGGCGACCGCTTTCAGTTCATGCGCTACATGCACCTTTTTCCTAAAGGCAACCATCTATTCAATTATGCTTTTGCAAAACAGTATAAAGACGTGGTGGTTGTCGAGGGTGTAAAGAAAGCATTAAAACTAGGAAACGCTGTGGCTACACTAGGCAAAGGCATATCAACGAATCAAAAGCAACTCATTCAAGAGTGGAAAACAGTAACTCTAATACTCGACGGCGAGGACAGTACTCAGGAGCTTGCTAGAGAAATCCAGCAAGAGTTCAAAGCTAATGGCAGGAAGTGTGTTAATATCGACCTACGAAAGTATGGTTTTGAATCTCCCGACGACACAACCACAGAACAGCTTCAAAGCATAATTCAACAAGAACACACAAGGTAAACTATACATGGGAATAATGAAAGAACCGCCCGATCAAAGAATATTTGAAGATATCCTCGGTTATTATATTGAAAAGAAAAGATTAACAAACAAGAAATACTTGTATATTCCTGCAGACAAGTATCTAGAGAATTTTGCTGAAGCCACTAGGATTTGCGCTCGTCATGAGATGCATCCGGCAAAATATGTAAACGTCATATATGACAATCTCGAAAAGAAAGAGTTCTTCTCTCCATCTCACCTATGTGGTGCAGGTGCAGTTAAGGTTGTACAGAAAGTATTGGAATCGGGTAATGACTACAAAGTCGAAATTACAAATGCTACTATAGACTATGTTGACGTGTGGCAGCAGCAGCGAAATCTGGCTATGCTATATGTGAAGCATGGTGAAAGTGTGGAATCTGTTCTAATGGATTCTTCACTGAAATTCTTTGCCTGGTATCGAATCTTGTCGACACCTGAAAAGAACATGGAGATAGTCAACAAGTATAAGCGGATAGCCCGTGACGAACTAAACCGGAGCCTCACAGAGTTTATAAAAGCTCAAGGGCTAGACCTAGACAGAATAAAAGATTAACTATGAGCGATATATACAACGACGCAGACTATCTAGAGTTAACAATCAAATGCTTGTTCAAAGACAAAGCAACACTGCAGAAAGCGATTGAACTTGGTATAACCCCTAAAGATTTTGGTACTATTGAGGTATACCGGGCGTTTGTCTCGGTCGCCCTGAGTATTGCTTCCGCGCCGATAGATCAACATCTCTGCTTACTTAAACTTAAAGCTGAATTGAAAGCCAGGGGTATCCTGCACCCGGAAGAGGCTCTTACTCTTTGGGAGTTCGTGTATCGAGGAGAGCCCCAAAACTCAGACTATGTAGCAAAGAATCTAGCAGACTTCATCAAGTTTCGCAGGTATCAGACCCTGAAAATCGACAAGCTCTCTAGTCCTGAGGAGCTGATCCATGAGGCGGCTCTTTTGGTGGCAGATATTGAATTGAAAAGTTCTTCCGGAGCAATCCGAGAATTCGATCCGTTTGAGAATCTGGTACTGGTAGAGCACAAAGAAAGTCTTATGACAGGCTTTCCTCCTATTGACGCTGTGGCTCGGGGATTAAACTATCAGGAGTTTGGTATCATCCTAGGACATAGCGGTAGCGGGAAAACTGCGATGGGTGTATATTCTGCAGTACAGAACGCTAAGATGTACAAAAATGTATTGTATCTATCATTAGAGGAGCCTGCAGAGAATATTTGTAGTCGTGTGTATAGTAATATTTTTAGAATAAGCTACAGCGACCTACACAAAGGTTCTTCTTTTGCTCAGCAAGATCTCAAAGCGGCATGGGCCAATATGAGCGATCGTGATCGAAAGGCGCTAAAGCATATAAAGATTCACGATATGCGCGAAGCCACGCCCTGCACCGCAAAATATATTCAGAACTATCTCGATGATCTATATGAGCGCACAGGCTATCATCCTGACCTTGTGTATATCGACCAGATGGACTATCTAACTACGAGCGATAAAACAGACAGTGAATGGCAAAAATACGGCAAAGTAGCTTTTGATGTGGATGATCTGACCAATCACCTTATCGGAGGCGAGCATATGTTCAGTGTGTGGTTATTGCACCAGGCTACAGGCAAGATGACTCGTAAGTTCACTAACGGCGAAATCTCAGGCTTCAAGGGTATCATAAAGCCTGCAGACATGTGTCTGGCTATTGGTCGTGATAGCTCACAAGACAGTGTGGTAAGCATATTCTCCTTAAAGTCTCGACACGCTAAAAACTTCCAGTTCGACTTTCTTGCTGAGCTAGAGTTTATGAACTTTGAGCACCAGGATAAAGGTGCAGAAGCTCGAATGGCTGAAGAAGACAAAGATAAAAAGAAAACTAAAAAGAGTAACTTCAGCAACATACCTTGCAAGGCCGAGCTACTACCCTCAACAACCTCAGGATTCAATGCAAGCACATGACCATAACAGCTGAAGAGTTTACACGCGTATACAAAAGGTATTACCGTGTTCTCTTAAAAAATACTACCAGACAGCTGAACAATCCAGACGAAGCTGCGGATGTTGTGCAGGACGTGTTTAAGGCATTGTTAAATCACCCAGACTACAGCAAACTTGAAAAAAATATTATGGGCTGGCTCACAACCTGCTGCAAAAACAAATGCTCCAATCTTGTGCATCGAGCAAAAACAAAAGCTAGATGCGCCAGTGCTCTTATGCGCGGATTAAACGTTTTTGCAGAAGAACCCAACCCGTTCGAGTACGCCTGTTTGCAGGAGCGAAACAATGAGTTACTGGAGACTATGGCTGACCTGAGCACTGCACAAGCAAATGGGCTGCGTATGTATTATTTCAAACACATGACATATGAAGCCATCAGTGCGCAAACCAGAAAAAGCATAACAGCCGTGAGCACCCTACTAGAACGAGCACGCAAAAAAATGAAGGTAAGACTGAAGGCACAAATACATGAGTTCCAATATTAAATTAAAGATAGCTACACCTGTGGCTGAAGGATGTAAACCCGAGTTACTCATCATATTCAGTCATCCAAACAAAGAAGACCTAGAGGCTAGAAAATTTGGTGTGGCCGGCTTTGCTACAACAGAAGTAAAGGCTGGACTAGCTGCTGCAGGTATACCCCTAGAAAAAGTGCATTTTACCGCTATGGTAAAGCACGGAATAGGCAGCAAAAGCAAGCCAAGTGCAGAAGACATTGAAGAGTTTGCACAAGAACTAGATAACGAGATAGAACAGATCAAGCCAAAGCTGATCATGCCTTTGGGTGCAGAGGTGTTTAAAAGGATAATGAAAGCTAACACAAAGATGGGCGACTATCTTGGTGAGATCATTGATACCTCATACGGCAAAGCACTAGCAAACTACTCGCCAGGTATGATTGTAGCTATGGACCCTACAAAGCGTCCAGAGTTTAGAGATGTGTTTCTTCTCGCAAAGCGCGCACTAGACAACAATCTGAACTATGATAAATATCGATATATATTGGTAGATGATCCTGAAGTAAATAAAGCGATACTTGAGAAGTATATCGAGCAGGAGAAATTTGACATTGGTTATGACGCTGAATGGTATACGGAGACCAAGTGGACAGATGATGAGGTAATGTATGAGTTTCAGTATAGTTGTGAAAAAGATGTAGCAATCATACTGAATATTAGTAAAGACGGCGTATCAGAGAATCGTGAGTTACTGGATACGATGAAGCTATTGCTAGAGCACCCAAAAGCTCGGCGTATGGGTTGGAATATCCGTGTGGACGATCTTCGACTTAGGCACAGAGGATTCGACCTACCAGACGAGACGCTGGCTTTCGACGGCATGAAGGCTGTCGCATTCTTTGACTCGCGCTTGTCGAAAGGTCTCGAGACAGGGATCAAGATGTTTACTAATTATGAGCCATACTATACAGCCTTAAACAGAAAGCTGAAAGAGCACAAGCTCAGTAAGAGTGAGATGAGCAAGCTCAAGTTTCTAGAACCTGAGGTCTACTATCATTACTGTGCTGGTGACGCAGTAAGTCACAGAGAAGCCTGCTTGCAAATGATGCACGCGTTCCCTGAGAATCTAAAAGACCATTACTATAAGACATATCTGCCACTGACTCACTATCTCACAGATATGGAGTTCACGGGTATACCTATCGATAAAAATGTGCTAGCAGACATTACCGATAAGTACACAGTCAAGTATGAAGAGCTAAAACAGGAGCTGATAGTGTTCTTGCGCGATCGCTTTGGTATTGAAGATTTTAATCCCAACAGCGCACCGCAAAAAAAGAGTCTTTTATTCGAGACTCTTCAGGTCACACCAGCCTACTACACGAAAAGCGGCAAGTCTCCTAAAGCAAAAGCATGGTATGACAAACAAAAACCTCAAACGCAGAAGCTGTATGAGCCGAGCACAAACTCAAAGTCAGTATCGACAATAAAGTTCCAGCTAGAGGAGCTTATAGAAAAGGATAAAACAGAGCTACCTGAGAACCGGAGAAATCCTGAACCTCTGGAGGCTGCACACAAAGCACTAGGTCTATTACTTTCAGTAAGTCGCCTAGGTGTGTTTGCGACAAAGTTTCTGAGTAGAAAGGGTGTTGCCATTGATCCTGAGAGTGAACTCGATGATGAGGATGAACCGCTCAAACAAAGCTACTGGGCAGCGATCAGTAATGATGGTAGAGTACATGCAAGCTTCTTTGAGTGTCTCAAGAACTTTAGGGCCAGTAGTAGTCCGAACGTACAGAATCCTGCTTCAAAGGTTTTGGTACACATCCCAGATATTTTTGTTCCTGGATACAACAAACTAGACAAAGATCAGCAAAAAGAGGTAGAGCACCTGCTACCAAAAAACATCAGAAACATATTCTATTCAGGCGATCCTGACTATTACTTTGTTGAGAGTGACGTGCTAGGCGCAGATATTTATATCATGGCTCTGTTGTCCGGCGACCCAGACTTTATTCAAGATTTTCGACAGGGTGGTTTTCACCAAACGAAAATGCGTGAATATTTTCAGGATCCTGCGCTCACAAAAAAAGATGTGTCAAAGTATACTATATCAAAAGGTATTACTTTTCGTGTAAGTTATACTGCCGGATTAAAATTTGCTGCGGTACCTATTCAGGCTGACATCTATGCCGAGAGCGGTCTCAGTGTGAAGCTAAGCACTATCGACTATGCACTAGGAACCTGGAATAGGTATAAAAGCTACATGGCGTTCAGGGACAGGTGTACCTCAGAGGTGCAGGAAAAGCAGCAAATCACCAACGCCAGAGGACAAATATTGAAGTATGAGGAAACAGATAATTTTGGTATTCTTGCTGGCTGGATGAATGAGAGTCTCGCCTATCCTGTGGCGAGCGAGCTTGCAAACTATATGTGGGATGCATCAGTGAATCTAAAGAAACTCCTCAAAAAGGAAGGACTTTGGATGCGTTATATATATCCCGTAAACACTGTGCACGATGCAGGATATTGGATTGTACACAAAGACCTATGTAAAGATAACTATATCGCAGAGGTGATCAAATACGCCATGTGTCATCAGACGAAAATTGCTACCGGAGACAATGTTGGCTGCGAAATCGTAGTATCAGATTGTTGGAAAGGTAAGAAAATATTCGAGAAGGAAACAATGTGGTCTTTTGATCAGAAACAATGGATTTGGAAAGAATAGTATGAGGACAGTCAGAGTATCAAATAAATATGACGTAAAAATAGATGAAGAAGATTACGAGAAGTTCTCTCCTGAGAAGTATACCTGGAATGTTCAGTTAAGGCGTGGTGGGCAAATCTATCGTGTGAGAGCAAATTACCGGAAAGCTCAGCAGGTAAAAGGTGGGAAGCATGCATTACTTCACAGATTGATTATGGGCGTCACCAACCCGAAAGTCGTAGTGGACCATATTAACCATGACCCGTTGGATAATCGAAAAGCTAATCTTAGGCTTTGCACATCAGCAGAAAACACGAGAAATTCTCGAACCTCAAAAAGCAAATCAGGCCTCAAGGGGGTACGATTAAAACGCAAAAAATGGGAAGCGCGTATCACACACAACAAAAAACAAATATACATTGGTGCATTTGCAACACCACAAGCAGCAGCAGAGGCCTATGACAAAAAGGCAATAGAGTTGTTCGGGGAGTTTGCCTGCACTAATAAGATGTTAGGTAGACTAGAATGACGACCACAATTAAATTAACAAACAACAGTAAAGTACGATTTCATAAAGCACACTACAACACTTTCAGCCTCACGCAAGGTCTTCCCGAGCATGGAGGATCTTGTCCGGGGGCTACCTGTGGAGAAGGTGGGTGTGTAGACGTTTGCTATGACTGCAATTTACGTAAGCTGTACAAGGCATATGCTGCGGTAGAGGACAAAAATTTTGATCTTGTTAAAGGTAAAACAAGAGAAGAACTATATCCAATACTGAGCAATACCGTAATTGCCTGGAAGTTGACCCAGGGCAGTAAGAAACCCTATTTCAGGCTACACACCGGAGGAGACATGTATGATGAGGAATACGCTTATGCGTGGGCCGCCACTATAGAAGAAAACCCAGATGTTCGTTTCTGGGCGTATACAAGATCATTGTTTGCTGTACCTATACTTGCCGAGCTAGATAACCTTACATTGTTCCTTAGCTGCGATCCTGTAAACAAGGACAGTGTGCTAAAGATGTATGAGAAATACAAACATCGTCCCAACGTAGCTGTTGCATGGATGGGAAATGATCCGTTAGAGTTAAATGACAGAGATATGCTGGTCTGTCCTGAAGTAACAAAAAAACTGAAAAATACCAAAGATATTGGTGCATGCGCCAGATGCAGAGCATGCATAGATAGACCATTGAAGACTGGGAAGATACGACATATACAGTTCCCAATTCACCGTTAGAAATAAGTGTTCCCCCAGGAACAAAAGTAGAGTAAAATTAAACTAATAAAACAACACAATATGACCACTGAAAACAACAACTCCGCAGAAATCATCAACACAGCAGCAACAATCGCAACTAACATGAACAAGTACACAGTAGAAATCGCAGACAACACCGGACACAGCACTTTCGCAGATCTCGACATCGAGACGGCGACCGAAAACATTCTCGCTAATGCTGAGAAGAAAGCTCATTGGGTTTACATCAACGGCGAAAAGTTTGAGTTTGAAGGTAGCAATCATCGCAGCAAGGCAAACGTGCAAAAGCTTCAGCAGCAGCTGCAGGCTGTGGAAGATCCTAATATTCTTCTCACCGGCGTGCTTCGCGGCGGCGCAGCGCAGGAATAGTTCTCATTCACCAGGCGTGAAAAGAGCAACGGGTTCGTTCTAGTCTAGAGCGCGCCCAGCAAAACTAGCCCCTAGGGATTAACCTCTCTAGGGGCTTTTTATTTATATTTATTCTCTATATGAACTTTAATTTACCTACATTTAAAAAAATCACAAAAGAGTTTGCAGAAGCAGCAAAACACGTAAAAAGCGCAGACGTCTCACTTGAAGTGAACAGACGACGCTATAATGGTTGGGCAACGCCCGCAGCAGCCGCTGAAGAAGAGTACACATTAGCTTTGATGGATCTGCGGTTTAAGAACATCGATGCAATGTATCGGTACTGCAAGCACAAGAGTATTCCTCTCGACGGTTTGAATTGCGAGACATCAGCGTCTTTTGTTTTGAGTATATGTTCGCAGACTGTGCATGAAAGAAATCTTTGCCAGATTTCCAGTGAGGACGCCAAAGAGTTTAAGTCGCTGAAATTACTGCCAGATAACACACCGCTTGAGCATCGACCCGTTCTGATAAAACGTACTCCATCAGAGACTACAGTAGGAAACTATACCTATCGTTTTTTAACAGGCTCAAAGAATAGTTGGAGCAGCAGCATCGATATTATTGGTCGGAATGATGAGCCATTGTATGACTATCTGGACAAGGGGTTTTATGTTAAGTCTCTGGTTATCGCTAAAGGTACTACGAAGACGAATAGGGTTATTGTGTCGGACGTCTACGACGTAAATACTGCGCATGTATTTGCTATGTGCAGCATCCATCCAATCCTAGCAGATATGCTCAGGCAAGGGAGCTTTATCAGCAGCTATGATGCAGAAATGCTTCGATTAAAGATGCTGAAAAAGATGCCTGAAGGTAAGAAGAAAGATTACCTGAAGGTCGCTGCAGCTATCGACACAGACTATCGCAACAATACAACATTGATTGTGGTGGGTAAGTTGATAGCTGGTGAGGCAGATAAAACCACAATCAACAATGTCACGTTCACAAAGAACTCTGCAACGTATGAAAATGTGAGCATTGAAGCTGAGGGGTTGCTTGATCTGGTGTACAGTTCAACTTCGTTCAACTTCAACAGTGAGTTCGATATCTATACTATTGTTGACCTGTATGGCAAGCACATCAGAGGTACACTAAAGCAGGATAAAGAGCCTGTGGAGACAAAGGCCGAAGGTGGACTAATTCTTGATGAGCATGTTGCTGAGTTGGAAGATCCACTGGCTGATGAGGAAGAAGACAATACTAAGAAGAAGCAGATGCCTGCATTCAAGGTGAACGGTATTGAGATCACACCCAGCATTAGCACTACCGGGCAACGCTATCTTAATGACGTACGCATCAACAAGGAAGAAATAGATCAGGCCATCTATAGGGCAAGTTGCCACAAGACAGCGCATGACTATAAACTATTCCTGAAGTCAATCAGCCGTATGAGTATCAAATATCATGATATTATTGCGAACGGGTTGAAGGTAAAGATTCATGACTCGATGACACGGGACGAGATGCAAACTGTGGAACCTGGCCCAGCAGCCCCTGCACTCAAGTTCCATGTAGATCCAGCGGACAAGTATATCAAGATCTCTGTCACAGACGATCGCGGTGTACGAGTGAGCCTTGGCAGGCTTATCGGTAAAATCAGGAACATCAATAAGAAAGCAAACGGTAAGCAGTATTACGATAAAGGCGCATATCACCCAAAATGGCGGAATCATGAATGGGCTCGTGAAATGCTGATCACTGCCTTGGTTGAATCCTGTACGTTTAAGACAAAAGTGTCTGAGACAGTTGTTGACGATCAAGGGGCTGAACAGATCAAAACTTCTGAGAGAACAGATGTATTGATTACCAGGGAAGACATCGTGGCCCTGATGGGTGTTGTTAATGAGCGCAAGAAAGCTGCTTTGGAAAGGTCCAAGCAATTTCTTGAAACAGCTGTAAAGATCACAGGAGCAGAACAGATCACGTTCATGGACAAGCCTGCATACAAGGTCAAGGGATCCTTGAGAGAATATGCTGTAGTTATTGAAACAGCAAAAGTGTACGACTATGAAACAAAACAGTATCGCTGTATTGTAAACAGTCAGCACTATGCAGGCACAGGCTATGACGACATCGCTGCAAGGTTGTTGGCACTGAAAAACGACAGCATGATGCAAAATGAGATTGGCACACTAGCAGGTGCAGCGCAGCCTGCTGCAGAGAACATACATAACGACTATGCGCCGTTGCGTGAAGTAGCTGTAAACCTAGAAGAAGTTGCATACAGCAAAGCAATCGAAAAAGCACTAGCGAGTTAACCATGAATTACATGAGCAAGGCCCTTGCCTCTGAGCTGCTTAAAGCTTCAGAGATCTGCAAGCATCGTGTAGAGGAAGAAGGCGGACTCATTCTCAATCGTGATGATGAGTTCGTCTTCGTTCCTGTACAAAACATATACAAGGGAACACCAACAGCAGCCGGATTGTATGAGACAGAACAATCTGACTTTACTGGCAAGGTGTTCCCTTTGTTGAAGGAGGGCTATAAGTTCTATGCGAGCTTTCATACCCATCCTTCATTCAGTCCTAACCCTAGCGGACTAGACCTAAACGTCTTGTTCCAGGGATTTAAACATAACTACATCTACGCACCAAGACCCGAAACCTTCAGCTATACAACCTGGGGAGTTGAGGACTCACAATTCACACAATACTTCAATCGTAACACACTATATGCCGTTCAATAAAATCGCAATCGTCGGAGCAGGCGGAATCGGAAGCAACCTGCTAGCAATCTTGTTTGACTATGGCTTCAATCGCAAGCAGTTCGACTATGCTAGTCTAGATATTGATATTTGGGATAATGATGATGTATCAATCTCGAATCTTCTCCACCAGAACTTCAAGCTTGATGACATCGGTAAGTACAAGGTAGAAGTATTAGAAGACAAGTATGCCGTTAATGGTGTCAAGAAGCGCATGACTGAGAAAGAGTTTAAAAAGTACGATCTCATATTCAGTTGTGTTGACAGTATGACGTTCCGTAAGGCATTGTATGAATATGGCTGGAAGAATGACTGGGCAAAGAGCAAAGACAAGTTCTGGATTGACGGTAGGTGCACAAGCAGGCAAGGTGCATTGTTTAATTCAGAGCTTCCCAAAGATCAATTGTTGCCCTACATTGATGACTCGGTGGAAGAAGGCGGCTGCTTGCTAGCATATGAGAAAGAACAAAATATTAGTCATACGTTGCCAACAATTGTAGCAGGTATGATGGTGCAGACGTTCCTCAACAAGCTCAGAGGACAAAGAACGTTTAAAATGATCTTTATGGTCTAATAAATGACAAACGAAAATCTATTTAAAAGGAAGCTTCGTAAAAAAACAGAGCATATAGCGAAAAACAAAGATGAAAATCAGCAGAAAGAAATTGCTGAAAAACATCTTGAAGAGACACTAGCCAAGCTGTGCGTGCAGTTGGATATAAGATTAGAAGAATGGGACATCAATAAGAAACTCTTCGAAGCTGTAGTCAAAAGTCGCAAAATTGTAGGTAAGCGCGCCCAGCAAATCTGTGAGATGTATGACACATCCTATAGACTAGTAAAAAAGCTGGGATTAAAGGTAAGTTCAAAATATCGGTGGTTCACAAACATTAACGAAATAACACAACAAAACTAAATTATGGCCGTAATCAAACCCTCATTAAAATTCGAAGGCAGTGAGCTAAACATCTCTGCAAATCCAACACCCTATATCAAGGAAGGCGTACGCAAAGCTATCTTTAATAAAAATACAAACCCAGATGGAGCATATCTCTATTTCTTGCCAGCCTACAAAGCCGACAATGCCGGTAATGGTATCTGGTACAAGCGTGTCGTAATTCGCGACAACTTTGGCACAAACTTCAAGGAAAAGTATTTTGTTGCTGACCGTGGGCAGGACCCTGCAGAATATTTTGCAAACAATCATCGTTTGCTTTATCCAGAAGAAGCCAAGGTCGGCAAGCAAGACGTGAACGGTAAGCAATTTCCAAAGTACCCCAACTATGGTCGTGCTACTGAGCGTGTGTTGTACAACGTGGCTTTTGCTCAAAACCTTGGGCTAGGTGCGCACCTATTGGATCTGCCTTTGCGTAACGGTGCAGACCAGCTGATGAGCTGGCTAGATGGTCGTGATATCTCAGGCAACCGCCGCAATCCTATCAACGACCCTGAGCGCTGCGTTCCTGTGTTTGTAAAGCTGAAACAAGACGCTGGCGCAAATCCTTGGGTAATTCAGGTTGAGAATAATCAACCAGTTGTGTTGCCTGAGCAATTAGCAGACAGCGATTATCTATATAACCTCGACGAAATTCTTGTTCACAAGACAAAGGAAGAAATCATCAGCAAGCTTCGTGAGATGTTCTCTGTAGACATCTTTGACGACTGCATGAACGGTTATCCGGGATTAACTCAAAAACCAGTACAGGGGTTTAAAGCAAAGCCTGCGTTAAAACAAGTAGACTATGATAACGATGATATTCCTGATATTGACTTTACACGTCCAACTGTTCCTGTTCCAACAGCAGTACCTGCCTTGAATATTCCTAAAGCCACACTCACAGCACCAACAGCTGCGTTTAATGCTCCACCTGTAGCAGACCTTGGAAGCTTGCCGCCAAACCCTATGTCAGGCAAGATGAGCCGCGAAGAAGCACTGCGGTTCATTCAGCAATAAATAAAATATGGATTTTGAATCATACATTAACTCAATCAAAAAAGGATTCGGTAAGACGTTTAAAACCGAAGCAGTAAACCTCGATCTTAATACTGCCGACAAGGAGCTTCCTCCTACCGGTATTACTCTGGACAATCCACTTATGGAGTATGCATTCGACCGGCGCTTTATGGCGTATGGTCGTTGCTATCTTCTTTACGGCAAGAAAGGTTGTAGTAAAACTACACTACTGTTTGATCTGGCCAAGACGTTCCAGAAAGCTGGTGGTAAGATGTTCTGGATCGAGACAGAGAATGCTCCAGACTTCAGATATATGGAACTGCAGGGTGTGGACCCTACAGGTGTCATCTATCACAATCCAAAATCGTTGGAAGAAGCCTTAACACTGTGCAAGATTACAATTGAAAACTACGCTAAGTTCTCAGATGGTAAGACCCCCATTATGGTGGCTCTTGATAGTATTGCTGGCGCTAGCACTGACTATGAGAGGGACCAGGACGTCATCGGCCAGACAAAGGTCGGCGAGCATGCAAAGCTCATGAGCGCATTCTACCGGAATATTATTCCTTATCTAGAGTGCGAGAACATGGTGTTCGTGGCCACAAATCAGCTAAAGGAACAGATCGGCGGTATGACTGGGTTTGGTCAAGAAAAGCCTGAGGCACTGATTGGTGGTGAGGCGCAGAGATTCAACAGTACATATCAATTCAAAGTAGCCCGCATCAGGGATAACCTTGAAGAAGATCACATGGGTGTGAAGCGCAAGTCTGGTAGTACTCATACCTTGACAGTAAAGCGTAATAAGCTTGGGCGTGAGGGTAACAGTCAGAAGGTCGAGTTCGATGTCCATATCAATGGAGGTATTGACTGGTACTCTCCGTTGGTGCGTATGTTGGGTGAGGGTTATACATCATTAGTTGGTAAGACTGGTGGCTGGTACACCTGGAAGACACCTGATACAGAGTTCGTTCTCGATATCGAAGGACAGCCTACAGCTGGTATAATCGACACTGAGAAGAAGTTCAGGGAGCAAGATCTGGCGCTGCTTATCAAAAATAGTATGGGAGCTAAAGAGATGGTACGTCAGGCCTTTGGTATTCCTGACATGCCTGCACCTGAGATTGAGCAAGAGATCGTGAAAACAAATAAAACCAAACGCAAGAGGACCTCTGAGTTGGAAGAGGAAGTGGTTGCGAAATATTCTCATGGTGAAGAATAGCCACTAAAAAGATGGATTATCTGCAAAAACTAGCAGAAATAGAAAAGCTGATCGTTAAGATGGACCTACCGGTCTATCGTAAAACGGTTAAACATAACGACGATGCTCGATGGCTAAAAAATAATCTCAGTGTGAGAAACGCAAAGCATAAAAACTATGCTGAGGTTATGCTATTACTTGAGAGCATTGTGTAACCATAGAGTTGCCGCCCTGGGACCTTTCCTGGGGCGGCTTTTATCATGACATATATAGGATTTGACAATGGAGTAACATCTGAAGGAATTGGTGTGGTAACACACGAGCAAAAAGCTTTCTTGTATAAGCTGCCAGTAAAGAAAGAACTGAGCTATACAAAAGAAGCGAAGTATATCAGTCGAGTAGACTATCCAAGCTTATTGGATTTGTTTATACGATTGAGAGCAGAGGCTATAGACAATGGTGGTGTTGTACATGTAGGGTTAGAACGCCCTATGGTAAACAGTGCTAGGTTTAATGCGTCCATGAGTGCTGTGCGTTGCCTGGAAGCGACATTGATAGCTCTCGAAGAGGTAGGTTTCAGTTATCAGTATATTGATAGCAAGGAATGGCAGAAAGAGCTATTACCAAAAGGTATCAAAGGTAGTGCTGAGCTAAAGAAGGCTAGCCTTGATGTAGGGAAAAGGTTGTTCCCCACACTAACTATCAAGAAAGATGCTGATGGGCTATTGATCGCTGAGTATCTGCGCAGGAAAAACACAGCGAAGAAAGGATAATCGATAATGGTAAAGCAGTTCGATTTTCTTTCAGGATACACGCAGGCAACTAAATCCTCAAATCCAGAGCAGATGCTGTTTTGGGATGATGATTATAATATAGTAAAACCAGTTCGTGGCGGTATTGTGTATGAAGAAGTCAATAACTTCTTCAATAAGCTAAACTACAAACGAGTGCCAAGGTATGTGGAGTACTGGGAACAACTCACACCAAAGAATGACTCTGAGGTTTTTCAAAGGTGGCTGTTCGCTTTCATGAGTGTTCACACATCATGGAAATCCAATATTGCTGGATACTTGGCAATTAAAGACTGGTGGAAATGGGTGAATAAATGGGACGACCTACTAAAGTTGCTAGAAATTAGCAAAGTAGGTATGCAGAACAACAGAGTCAAATTCATTTCCGAGTTCGGACACAAATTCTGGGAAGATCCTTCAAAGTATAAAAAGCAAGAAGATGAATCCTGGCAATCCCTCAGAAACAGACTCAAGCACCTCACATTAGGCTTGGGCCCCGCAAAGACTAGCTTTGCGCTAGAAATGTGCTACCCAACCACAGCCAAGCTGTGTTGCCTGGATACCCATATGTTCCAGGTTTATGGTCTCGAGCAAACCAAAGATGCAAAGCATTATGGTGAGATCGAGAGTCACTGGGTAGAAATGAGCAATATGTGGAATATTCCGGCATATATTGCTCGATGCTTGTACTGGGATGTAAAACAAGGATACATGGACAGCCGCTATTGGAGTCATGTATTCGAAAAGCAGTAAACAACAAAACCAAAAAACAGTATGAAGAACAATAACAACTCCAGCAAGAACATCAACCTCAACGAAACCCACGAAGAACAAGTTATGCGAGTACTTCGCGAAATGGTCGACGCTGGCGAAATCAATACAAAGATCGTCGGCGGTGTAGAGTATTTTGGTCTTACTGCAGAAGCTGCATTGGACGAAAAGACTCGGCGTAGCGCCATTACTAAGAAAGCTTGGGCTACTCGCAAACGTACAGTACAAGCTAAAGCAGGAAAAACTAGCCAAAAAACAACAACAGTAAAGCACAAGGAACACAAGAACATGACAACAGTAAACCTCAAACGTATCGCAGCAGCACAAAAAGCAGTAGCAACCCGTAAACTTAATATGCAGAATAAAACGACCAACAGCCCCACTAACACCACAATAACACTCGCAGCAAAGCGTAGTGCTGCAGCTCACAAGGCTGTAGCTACTCGCCGCCGCAACCAGACACTCAAGGTTACAGGCTGCACGAAGAACGTGACCACAACCTGCCAAGCAGCCCTCAAAACAAAGCGTGTGGAAGCTGCCCATAAAGCTGTGGCTACCCGCCGAGCCAACGCACTCAAGGCAAAGCGCAGCGCTGCAGCTCGCAAGGCAGCTGTTACCTGCAAACTCAAAGCACGTAAAGCCAAGCTTAGTATGACAGCCTATAAAGCCGCAGCAACTCGTAAGCTTAATCGCGCTAGTCGATAACAGTATAGCGTTAAGTTGCTAGACTGCCAGTGTAGCCCGCCATAGAGAAGGTAAAAAATACTTTACTTTATGGCGGGCTTGCTGAATAATTTACCTATGAATGAAGACGATTGGTTTGACGACGAAGACGAGGAACAATCATTAGCTCCGCAGCAACTTGAAATGCAAAAGTTGCTGCGTCAACTAGAACTTAAATCCAAAAACATGTTTCGTTATCTCATCACTGAAGGGTTTATTGAGAAAACCGACCGCCCTGACGAGTACAAGTATACTCCAGAGGGCTTTGTGCTGGCACAGCAACAGTACAAGAAGATGCGGGAAGAAGGCTTGCTGTAAAACAAAAAACAAATAAGCCAGCATAGCTCAGTGGTAGAGCAACGGTTTTGTAAACCGTCGGTCGTCGGTTCAATCCCGACTGCTGGCTCACTTTTATATGGACGACGACGTTGAAATTCTAAAGGGTACGGTAGCGTTACTGTATGACAAGGCCGGAATGAGAGCTTTCAGGGTTAAATGTGATGTGGGTACATTTGTGGTTGTCGACTACGTGTGCGACCCACTAGACAGAGAAGTATACTGGGAGCGAGATACAAAACTAGTACGTCCTGGATGTGATGAGTATGACATGCCTAGCGCACTGATACGCGGTTATGTAAATACGATACATAATAAGCTAAAGCCATCTCAACGAGAGAAATGGCCTAAATTAAAGTAAAATTAAATTACCTGTATGGGTAAAAAGCCAAACTCGAAAGAACGTGAGGCATCAAACTATATAGTGTTTCTGGTATTGTGTTTATTGATCACACTACTAGCACTTGATGCTTATCTCATAGTTAGATTATTTTAATACGTGAGAACGCACCATAGATACTTATCAAGTTTTAACAAAATTATAATATGCTCAAACAAAATGCCTATCACATTATTATGTTCTATGATAGTCACGATAAATGGAACTATAGAGACGACCATCATAGAGTGGTTAAATTTAACGAACAAAACGAAGCTGAGAAAAAGGTTGAGCAGATCTTGAAGCAGGACAACTCTATCGTCGCAGCCGACGTTATACTGGTCACTGAGTATGCGGTAAAACATATAACAAGAAATAATGACAACGCCGACAACACAAGAAAAGATTAAACAATACGAAAATTTCCTGCACAACATCAATCTAATGATGGTTTGCTCTAGTAGCGAAGGGATTAAGAAGCTATTAAAGAACGTAGACAACTGGAGTTATGCTCATAGAGCAGGAAACGGTGAAATGAGTGAAGAAGATCAGCAAGAGTATATAAACAGGGCATTCTGGAAGCTGAATGACCTTGACCTTACCAGACACACCTTAAACTAGAAAACTAATAGAATAACATTATGGGATTAGACATGTACCTAGAAGCCGAGTGTTACATCTCGGAGTATGACGAGCAAAACAACGAACTCATTAAAGCTATCGAGCAAACCGCACCGTTGGGATTAGCTGAATTCAAACCTAAAAGCATTACGTTTGAATTAGCGTATTGGCGCAAAGCTAACGCTATTCACGGCTGGTTTGTAAAGAATGTGCAGGGCGGTAAAGACGACTGTCAGGCTAGTTATGTTTCAAAAGAGCAGCTCAAAGAACTCAAAGAAACATGTGAAAAAGTATTAGATAACCTAGAGCTGGCTCCTGAGTTGTTACCTACAACACCAGGTTTCTTCTTTGGAAATTATGAATATGACGAATGGTTTGAAAGCGATCTTGATAAAACCGTAAAGATTTTAGACAAGATTTTGACAGCACCATTAGCGCGCAAGTGGTACATTCAATACAGAGCATCCTGGTAGTATGGAACCTGAAATATTAAAATTTACTCCTGAAGAAGAATTTGCTTTTTATTGGAGTGGATTAATTGCTAGTGGCTGTCTGGAAACCATAGACGAGTATATGGAGCAATCTATTATACGCTATGGTCGAATTCTTGTGGCTGACAGCCTAAAAAAGAACATTGATACCGGTGACCATATATGATTCCAGAACTAGGTAAATACTACTACGTAGACTATAAAGACAACACAAATCCCAAAGGCTCGTACTGTGGGATTGCCCGCTGTGTTAACAAGTACGAATATGATGAAGCAGGCAACAAACTAAATCCTGTGATGTACGAGTTCGAGCATCCTCAGGGCGACAAGAACGTATTGAGTTTGTTTGTAGATAAAGAAATATTATTGAAAGCAACATAAAATGTACACGTTTGAATCAAAGAGGGATCAGCTGTATTTCAGAAATAGAGAAGAGCTTCGTAAAGCAATAGAACTAGCTGGCGGAAATGGCGACTTCGTTATCTCAAAAACGGCTGAGGAACTATTGGATACTCTGGCTAAAAACAGCATAGAGTTAGAGGCGCACTATATCGGAGAAAAAAACAATGAAAATTAAAACTCCAACTCTCAAAGATAAGGCTGAAGTATTAACCTACAGAAAATTTATCAAAGCTGTAGGTGGTTTCATCTTACAGCAAAAAAGAAAAAATAATTAATATGAACAAAGAATACTTCATTCGCACAGTAACAGAAAAAGGCAAACTAAAGACTCCTAAGTATGTAAGCGGAGAGCCAGTAGCCTTTTGGAGAACATTCAAATCAGAAGCGGAAGCACTTGAGTTTGCTAAAGAGTATGATTTGGATAACTTCGTAATCTTAACAAAGTACGTACAAACAAAAGAAATTACACAGAGATTTGATTAAAATGAGAACAACCTATCCTGAAGATTACACAGGCCCAAAAGCCGGCGGATCAGACGATAAAGAATGGTTGAGTATAACAGAGTATCAAGCATTCTGCTGGGTGAAAGATGGTACTTGGTATTATTCTGATTTCGATTGTTGGTTATCGGCTAGAGCCACACAGCACGTTCAGCTAGGTAGAGATTCTCTTCTAGACAGCCTTAGAGGAGAAGTTGACAAAATTATGACTGCTATGATACAAGACACAGAACAGAAAACAACAGTATGCTAGAAATAGATAAACTAAAGGCTGAGGCAATTCACTACAAAGAGCTGTGTTTTAAATTGTACACTGCACTCAACACAGTTGTTGATAGAAAGACTGTTGAAGGTTTTGACAATTGTACCACAATGCGGGCCAAAGCCGGCGACTCTGATCTCATCTGCAAAGCACTATTAGCTTACGAATACAACAAACTAAAGTAATATGTTAATAACACTAAGAGACGAAGGTACTTGTCCTGTGTGTGAAGGTGCATGCGTTGTGCCTGGACCAAAGTACGTGGGAAAGGCGGATTCAGGCACAAGACCATGCACTAACTGTGGTGGACAATATATGTTCGGTACACCTAGAGGTAAGGTGCACCTACGGTACCACGATGGAGTGCCTTGTACACATTCCTACAAGGCAGCCACGAGGCAGTCCATATATCGCACCATACATACGTCTGAGTGCGAACATTGCGGAGACACATGGACATCAGATAGCGGAGATTAAACAAATAAACAAAGTACTATTCAACAGTAAAGAAGAAATTAAAAGAACAACCGTAGAAGAATATGAAACTAACTAAAGAAAACCCAGCAATTGCACTTAACAAAGAAATCTTTAAAGCTTTTTGCGAAAAGCACAACATCAGTAAGATAACGCTAGACTATGATGGTTGCGGAGATAGTGGACAGTTTGAAGGATATCAGGCCTACAACAAAGAAGAAGCGCAGGTTGATTTGCCTCGTGAAGATTGCAATGTGTTCTCGAGTTATCAGAGGTGCGATCTGCATGAAAATGGTACTGACGTTAAAAAAGTATGGTGGACTTATACAGAGCCTGAAGAAAAAAAGGCTAACAGCGAAGAATTGGTCGAGACCCTAGGCTATATGGCACTAGAAGATTATTACGGTGGCTGGGAAATCAATAGCGGTAGTTATGGCACAGTTACATTGATGGCTGACGGTAAAGGCCATATCGAGCACTATGAAAGAATTGAAGAAGTGAACAGCAGCGAAGCTGAATTCTAAAATGGCAAATCCATATCATCACGCAGTAAGCTCTGTTAAAAAGTGGGGCGGTTGTGCGGAGGATTATATAACTATCCATAGTTGGTTTGACGAGTCAAAGAGTCATTTTGCCGATTTCAGACACAGAGCGTTAAGGCATCACTCTGAAGGTATATTTCAGTGTGAGCAAAAGTTCGGTAATACTATAACCACTAGCACAGGGAAAGTGATCCCTGTGCGGTGGATCGGTGAACAGCACGTCAAAGAAGATTTGGGAAGAATCCCAAGCATTCAAGACTGGTTTCAGTATATAGTTCCACAATCGTGGATGGGTAGAACAGAGAAAATTGAAAAAGACCTAGAGTAATATGAATAAAGATCTACAGACAGCGTTCAGCTATGTACTAGCTTCAAGAAAGTATGGGAATGTTTATATTAAAAAAGACGATCACGTATTATTTGCTCGCTACATTGTAGAGCTTCCATATGTTGGTGATATAGGTGCCGTGGTGGCTTCAACAAAGCCCTTTGGTAGAAGTAAGACAAAGAGCAAATGCTATCTACATTGGGAGGATCATCCTCACAAGCCTGAAAGAAACGGTAAACCTGTCAGCTCGTTGCTCATCAAAGTAACACTAGAAAACCTCAACAACATTAATATTTATGAACTTTAAGGATCAAATTGACAAGTTGCAGAAACTATTCACCGACGCATTCATCCTATGGGATGTTGATGTGAAGATGAAGAATATCGATGAAGAAGAATACTCGTGTGCAGTATTCTTCAATGTCTGGGGCAATGATATTCTGCTCGAGCTAGAGTATGAACCATACCTGAAAGCCTGGAGATTAACTGACGACGATGCAGTATTTACTGTCAGCTCCTATGAAGAAGTCTGGATGGTTGTTGCTACTCAAATGCAAACGGTCATTTCAGAACAAGAACGCAAGATCAGTAGACTCGAACACATCATAAAGAACCTAACAAAAGTATGAGCGAAACCATTCAAGACAAATCAAAAGCATTCACCATTGAGTGGGGCTACTATCAACAACTATTGAGTACTATTGAAGAGCTCAGAAAAGACCTAAAGTACTTTGCTGAGGTAGACGACATCAACCATCGCCTTATGGACGATCGTCTTCGATTAAAAGATGAGATTGCAGAATTACGAGGATCGCCTTGCGAACATTGCGGGCATTAGCATGAACTATTACGAAAATATACACCAAAGCATAATTGACCACCTTGGTGTGGATGTGGGTAAATCTGCTGGGCTGCAGATCGACAACGCGCACACAGGTTCTCCTGAGTACCATGTCACAGACCTACATACAGGAGAAGAAAGTAAGTACATAACACACAACGGCGCATACCTTGCAATGGCAGGTATCGTTAAAAGACATAAACTAAACAAACGATGAGTACACCAGTAAAATATCTAATCCAGGCCAAATATAGCGACAACTCAACGTTCGCGTATAAAACATACTTCTACGATTCTTTTGAAAATGCTTGGAAAAAAGCTGAAGAATTAAATGGTATTGGTAATGACGAGTACAGTATACCCTGCACATTCTCGGTAGTAACAGTAACACCTGGGGGTAATGAATGTTTTAATCCTGTGGAACCTTTGGAACCTTTGGAACCTTTAGATAATGTAAATCATCCAAAACACTATAATACAATTGAAGGTATCGAATGTCTCGATGTCGCAGAAAACTTCAACTTCAATCTAGGGAACGCCATTAAATATATCTGGCGCAGCTCTTTCAAAGGTAAACAATTGGAAGATTTGAAGAAGGCTGCGTTCTATGTAAATCGTGAAATAGAGAGGATTAAACATGAGACGAAAAACTGAAGTAATTGCAGAAGATCTATATAACGAAGCTAATCGAATCAGTGCTCTATTGAGTGAGGCGGCGCGACGATTAGATGTACTCAGCAGGCTAGAAGCTGCAGGTGCAGAGATATCCACTAAGTTAGAGTCCGACGAAGACAGCTTGTCGTTAGTAGAGCAAATTACAAAGCTCACTACTGAATGGCAGGCCTTGATATATGCTCAGGGGCATCACAAAGATAAGGATTGTCACTGGAGCATAGAAACAAGATGGTCTTATGGAGATTCTCCTAGGTATGTTGTACAGCATTACGGATATATTCGACCGTACGAGATAAATGTAAAATACAGCACATATCCTGAGGCGGTAAGAGGATTGAAACTAGCGCTTGAAGAAGCCATCAGAGACCTAAAAAATGAGTAGAACTACGTGTGTGCATTTTGTGCCTATAGAGGAAGAGTGCAGTCAGTGTAATGAAAAACATACGCACTCGAAGATTCAAATACTTGAACAACGGTTAAAGGCTGTGCAGAACATGCTGAACAACCGAGACAACGAGTTGAGCAACGCTCGCGAAGAAATAGCTGATCTGACTAGACGACTAACCACAATAACGAACCTATATGGGAGCAACATTTAAAACCATAGAAATAACTAAAGAATTCCTTGATGCGAACAATGACGCGTACTTTGTCTACGGAGACAATGCGCAGCATCAAGGTTTGGGTGGTGCCGCCAAACTCAGGCACCACCCTAGGGCTATCGGGTTCGTAACCAAGAAAGCCCCAACACACGAGCAGACAGCATGCTTTAAGGTAGAAGAGTACACAAAGCCGTTCTTCGATCAATTAAAGCAACTGGAAACACACATAAAGAACAACCCTAAAGGAATCTTCTATATATCAAAGATAGGTTCCGGGTTTGCTAATAAACATCACATCTGGGAAAAACTAATAAAGCACAACCTGATTGCAGAATTGGAAAACTACGATAATGTGGTGTTCTGTTGGGAAGAATAAACAATTATGTCTAAATTAGCAACAATAGCAAAAATACTAGCGCTAGAAGCTATTCCTGACGCAGACCGTATTGAGCGAGCTACAGTGCTTGGTTGGTCGGTGGTAGTAAGAAAAGGCTTACACGAGGTAGGTGATCTGGTTGTGATGATATTCCCAGATACACTAGTACCTAAACAGTACCTAGACCCGACTTACGAGGGAGATGAAAAGGTTCGGCTTAAGACTATAAAGATGAAAGGTCAGTACAGTGCAGGCCTAGTTATTCCACTAGCCGATTGGGCTACGCCCCCCGGTAAATATAGTGAGGGTGATGATGTGGCTGAACTTCTCGGTGTAGAGAAATATGAAACACCTATCCCTGCAAGTATCGGTGGAGATGCGTTGGGGGTATTTCCAACAGCGATCGTAAGCAAGACAGATGAGGATAATTACAGGACTAACCCTCAAGCAATCGAAGAACTAGGTGAAGAGCGATTTAAAGATACTTCGTTTGTAGCTACGCTAAAGTGTGACGGCAGTAGCGGAACATTCTTTCTTAAAGAAGGGTTGTTTCGAGTATGCAGTCGTAACCTAGAGCTACGTGAAACTGAAGGTAATGCTTTCTGGCAGGTGGCACGAAAGTACAGACTAGAGGAAGTTATGCGTGAGCAAGACGTAGAATATGCTATTCAAGGCGAGGTGTGTGGTCCTGGAATACAAGGAAATCCTATGAAGCTTAAATCGCTTTCATTATTTGTATTCCTGATCAAAGATCTAAGCACAGACAAATGGCTACCTTGGGAAGACACTGTAGAGTTCTGCAATGCGCACAACATTCCGCTTGTGGAAGAACTATTCAAGATAGCTCACTATCACGATCTGCCCAGATGGGATGAGCTACAAGCAATCGCAAACAATACTAAATACGATAACGGTAAAACAAACGCTGAAGGCTTGGTGTTGCGCACAACCACACCAATGCACTCAAAAGTACTAGGTAAAGCCTGGTGGAGTCTGAAGATCATGAACGAACCCTACGACGTAAAGAAATAAATATGGAAGCAACACAACAAACAAATATCTCGCTGTATAAAGAAGAAGACTGCGCAGGCTGGTCACCCAAGATGTGCACAGTGCCTGTTTGGGGAGTTACGGCTTTGCTTGGCGTCATAGCAGCTTATTCATTAGCAACCATACCAGTGATGTGGGCACAGAATAAGCTGATTATGCGAATGCAAAAAATGGAGCTAATCATGGTGGACGCAAAAATAGCGACCTATAAAGATGACGGTAAATTTGTGGTGCTGTGGAAAGGTTCACATGTCATGGACAGTCAGCTAAAAACAGAACATGAGTGAAGAATCAAAAGATACACTAGCACTGATTGCCGGCTGCATGCTGGCTGGTTGGTTAATTTGGATTAGACGATACAATGAAAAAACTATATAAAGCAACGTTCCATGCAGTCATCTATGCAACTGAAGAAAAGGCATGGGAGGTGGCCGATAACATGGAAACTAACGGCGTGATGCTGGATAGAGATGATCTTCCAGAAATCACTACGATCGAAGAAGTACCTAGTGGTTGGTGTTACGCGGATAATTATCCTGTGACTGGTTGTGCTCGTATAGGTTTTCATCAAGCAGAACTATACGACGACACCATCGAAGAACTTCTGGAGCGCAGCAAGATTCCAATACCAGTAACCTCCGCAGAAAGTATCCTAGAGCTTAAAAACGAAATAGCTGAACTGAAGAAAACAGTAGAGGCACTAGCTAAAAAGATTAAAAGGTAAAATGAAAAAGAAGCTGTTTCTTAAAAAAGATCCAGAGTATCTAACAGTACTCACAGATGAAATGAAGGAGGATGTATCTCGCATTCGAGAGATACTAGATGTTCATGGCTATGAAGCAGCTGAAGCTACAATAGTCAAAGCATGGGAAAAAGCGTCAGACGATCGTCTTTGTATGAGTTGGCTACCCACAGATCATATGAAGGACGATCTAGTATTCACCGCAATAATGGACTACTTAACAGAATGAATAATATATTCTTCACAAAGAAAGGTTGCACCGAGAAAGCCGATGTAGACCGTATCTGGCCAACAAAGCACTTTAGTACGACTCCGAGGGAGTTCTTTGCGGCGGCTGGATTGACCGACTTGTTCGTAACGATAGATCCTGTGATGGTAAACAAGAGTTATTTCCTGTTTAATATAACTGTACAGTCCGTCGCAAACATAAAATACAATGAGTTTGTTGGTGGGCACGTATATGCGTACTCACCTGCCTTGCTTAGTGCACACTACGAAAGCAAACGGCTAGGGCTGCAGTCCTGGCACGACCCAGTCAAACATACAGGATTCAAAGTCGACCAGCAAGAGTACTGGCACAACATGCACGATATGCTAGAGCTCGTGCGTGAGGCTGTTGCAAAGTGTGATACCTATTTCCCTAAACAAACACCATGAAGCACCTACTAGTAAACGCAATAGTAACACCAGACGGTACAATGCTAGAGTCAACGCACAGGCATGATTACCAGGAGCATAAAGATGCTAACGGAGAAACATACATACTAGATGGAGGAATAAACTATATAAGACGCAGCCTAAATCAGATTCCCGCAAAGGATGCTTCGGTATACTCTGATGATCCTCATGAGATTATTCGTGAGGCGTTTCGCTGGGGTACACGAGGCCCTGGAAGATTAGAACCATTAAAGTGGAAAATCCTAGCTACACTTGAAGATGACCACATAGAGGCAATACTTGCTACGCAGCTACAACTGCCTGAGTACATCAGAAAAGTATTTAAAAACGAGCAGGTCTACAGAAAGAACGAGCATGAAAAAGACAACCAGTAGACGAGTAAAAACTGTCAAGTCAGGTAATGTAACGATTCGTAAAACAGTAACGATAACAAAAACAGTCAAACGATGAACCTACCAAAACTATACAAGCGTACCGTAACAAGAGCCATCCAAGAATGGCAGATCTTTTTCGCAGATGGCGAATACTATACTGTCAGTGGTCAAACAGACGGTAAGAAAGTAACTAGCACCCCTACAGTCTGCAAAGGCAAGAACCTAGGCAAAAAGAACGAGACCACTAATGAGGAGCAGGCTGAGCTAGAGGCAAAGGCTAAGTGGCAGAAGAAAAAGGATGAAGGGTATATCGAAAACATCGAGGCCGTTGATGGTGCGATGGATTTTCGATTTAATCCCATGCTGGCAAAAGACTATGCAAACTACGAGGACAAGATCGCTTTTCCTGTATATAGTCAGCCTAAATTGGATGGTCTCAGATGCGTGATTACTAGGGAAGGCACGTTCAGCCGGCAGTGGAAGCCTTTCGTCACATTAGATTATGTGCAAGATGTCTTGCGAGCTGTGTTTGATCAAAACCCAGGATTGCTTGCATTTGACGGTGAGATGTATTCTCACGAGCTCAAAGATCGCTTTGAGGAAATTGTGAGTATTGTAAAGCAGCCAAAGGCTACAGCTGAAGATCTGGAAAAGTGTAAAAACAATATTCAGTATCATGTGTACGACGCTGTGTTTGAGGAAGCCCATAGCTTTAGTGCGCGTATAAACGCAGTAACTATGCTACTGCGTGAATTGGACAGCCCATATATCAAGCTTGTGGAAACAGACCGCATCCGAAATCAAGACGATCTTGATGCGATGTATCAGCAGTATATGCAAGAAGGCTATGAGGGTCAAATGATTCGCACACCTCTGTCATTGTATCAGCATAATCGAACCAAAGATCTATTAAAGCGTAAGGATTTCCACGACGCTGAGTACGAGATCATAGGCTATAAAGAAGGCAAAGGCAGTCGTGAAGGCTGTATTATATTGCGGCTCGGTATGGCTGACGGCACTGAATTTGATTCTGTGCCTGTTGGCGGTGTAGAATATCTGCAAAGATTGTGGCTTCGTCGAGAAGACCTGCTGGGCTTGCGGGCAACTGTCAAGTACCAGAACCTCAGCAATGACGGCATTCCAAGGTTCAACAACACAGTAAAGATCAGAAACCATAAACTAGAGGAAATGGTATTCTAATGAAAACATTAAGAGACAAGATAGATGACTGGGTAGATGAATTCTATCCAGATAACACTATATTAATTGCTGACGGATTCGAAGAAGCTTTCGTGGGCGTAGCTGTCCAATTCAATACGCCAATAGCAATATTTGACAGACAAAAGTGTATCAAAATACTTATGCAAGATATGAGTGAAGATGAAGCGTATGAGTATTTTGAGTTCAACGTTAGTGGAGCATATGTTGGTGAAAACACACCAGCATTCATAGAGTTCTTTCCCAATGAATCTTAGAATATTCTTCGTCATAGCCGAATACTCTGATAAGGTGTTCGGTGTCGTAGCTCAAAACAACACATTGCTATATTCAAAGCAGGTGCATGATCGCTACGACTTTGCTGACGGCATCAAAGCTGTAAGATCCGTAGAGTCTGAGGAGAGTATTATACATCAAGCGTTCTGCAAAAAATATCCAGAACTAGCTAGTCAACTGATTGATAAGCATCCAGAAATAGCAAAAACCAAACAAACAAACCAATAAAACTATGAAAAAAGTTACACTTGAGCAAGCGCACGAATTACTAGAAAATACTTCCGCAGTTATCTGGGGAGAAGAAGGCAACCTATCATATCCTCTTGTCAATGATCTTGAAGGAGACGAAGATAATTGCTTTTTTGAATTAATCCTGGACGATGAAGAGATGCGGTTTAATGAAGGAGATAATCAAACAGTCGTACTAGACGGATTTAGTATGGTACTTGTTGATGAGTATGGTGAAAATCAGTCAATCACTTTGCTTGTACCTATGGACGTAGAAGATCCTTTTGTAGAAAAATTGAATGACGAAGAAGAATAATCTTAAAGTGTCAGTATGATTTTGTTAAGGTTTTAAAAAAATACGAAGAAAAATTTCTAAAATATAGAAAGGAGTGACCATGAAAAAGAATCAAATTAAAGAGCCCAATACAAATAATAAAATTATTGTTTGTCGCGGGCTCCCGTGACCGGCTAGCGGAAAATCGACATGGGCCAAAGACTTTATTGACCGTAATCCTGGGTGGTTGCGAGTCAACAAAGACGATCTCAGGGCAATGCTTCACAACAGTAAGTGGAGCAAAGATAATGAAAAGCAGGTATTGCTTGTGCGTGACAGCATGATTATCGGAGCATTGAGTAGAGGGTATGGTGTGATTGTTGATGATACGAATTTCGCTAGTCAGCACATCACAAATATTCAACTTATTGCTGAGGATTATAAAGCAGACTTTGAGGTAAAAGACTTTGATGTCTCGCTTGAAGAATGCTTGAAGCGTAATAGTGAGCGAATGCCTAGGGTCCCGGATCGAGTGATCCTAGATATGTATAATAAATATGTGTTGCCTAACAAACCTAAAGTCAAAAATAATAAAGATCTACCACCGTGTATTGTATGTGATCTTGACGGCACGCTCGCAATTCATGTAGATCGTGGTCCGTTCGAGTTTGAGAAATGCTACTCTGACGAGGTAAATGAGAGTGTGCTGGGCTGTATAGACGCAATGACTAAACGAGGATTCAAGCTAATCTTCGTTAGTGGACGTCCAGATAGCTGTCGAGACGAGACAGTGCGTTGGTTGAATGATAAGTGTTGGCTCGGTTCTGGATACATATTGTACATGCGAGCTACAGGCGACAACAGAAAAGATAGCATAGTGAAGGAGGAGATTTATAAAAATGATATTCTTCCTGAATACTATGTAGAGTTTGTGCTAGACGACAGGCAACAGGTCGTCGATGCATTGCGGGAAATGGGATTACAAGTATGGCAAGTTGCACGCGGAGATTTTTAAAACATGAATAAATTTACAACAGAACAAATTGAAAAAATTAAAGAAGTGCATACGGAAATAGCTGACTTGCAAAAAACGCAAGATAAGCTATTTGATCGACTGATAAAAGATTTAGAGTTCGAAGACTATGCTGAAGCATGGCAAAACGACGCTGATTGCTATATATTCAAGGACGATAACCCTGCAAACTGGTTGTTTGACACAATATTCAATACTGCCTTTGACGAGCTATGTGACTCGATTAAAAGCATTGAAGAGCATTGGGGTATGTACAATCAACGAGATTAGATATGACTGGTTGCTGCGGTTCCTTCAATAGGGGCCGCAGCACCAACAACAACCCTATGAAACAATTCATGTACTTACTCGACAATGGTTTCGTCGTGAGGGAAAGAGAGATAGGTGGTGAGATGTGCTATCTTGTATTTCCATCTTCTTTGGGTGTTAAATGGACCAAGAATAATTTGATATACAGAAGCAGTATCTGGACCGCAGATATGAAACCTGTGTCGCTGGGGTTCAAGAAATTCTTTAATTTTGGGGAAGCGCCTGAACTTGTGAGAGACCCTCGAAGCAGCGATATCTTGCTTGGTGGATCTGTGGTAGAAAAGATCGACGGTTCTTGTCTCATTGTGAGTAGGTTTAAGGGGCAGTTAATCTGTAGGACCAGAGGCACCTTTGATGCTAGGGAAAAACCTACAGGAAATGAGTTAGACTATCTGGAAAAGAAATATCCAAAAGCTTTCCAAAACGATGACCTGGCGAGTGAGCAATGCAGTTACGTATACGAGTGGACGACTAGTGCAAATCGTATTGTTGTGGATTATGGAGAGGAGCCAAACATACGATTAATTGCTAGAATCTCCCATGAAGACTATCGCTACTCTTATCAGACCGTCCTGGATGGGATAGCTCAGGATATTGCTGTAAGTAGGCCGTACAGGTTGCTCGCTCCTGGTGTGAGTATGATAAAGACTCAACTAGAAAAGATGCGTCTCAGTGAAGGATACTGTGTGTACTTCAACGATGATCAGGACATCAAGAAAATGAAATGCGACTGGTATCTGAAAGCTCACAGATTCAGGAGCAACTGTTCATTACCATACATACTAGATTTATTTCTAGAGCAAGATTGTCCAGATATAACCTCATTTGTCGAAGCGCTTGAAAAAGAGTATGACTTTGAATGCGCTCCTGAAGTCAGGTCGTACGCATCGTCGGTATGTAGAGCCTATGCAGATGTGCAGGTACTCATACTCAGAGTCAAAGACTTCACAGGCACACTAGACGGCAAAAACAACAGAAAAGCTGCAGCAGAGGCTATATTAGCAGAATACAAGGACTCAGGATTGACAGGGGTAGCGTTTAATTGCTTGGACGGAAGACAAACAACAAAACATCAACTCAAACAATTGATACTTCAACAACTATGAGTGTAGACGATAAATCAGCATTACTAATCACTTTTGGTCTTTTCTCTTTAGTGATTTTGACGGTAGAAACATTAAAAGCATTTGATAAACAACATGACGAAAGAACAAATAGGGATTTACAGAGCGCTAGCAAAGCACTTCAAGATCAAGCCGGAGATCGTTAAAAACATTGTTGAACGTTACCTCATTGATGTGGGCGGTGAACATCCAGCAATAACAATTGAGTTGCCGTTTGGTAAGTCATTTAGAGTAGGAGCATCAAAGCATTCTGTAGTAGTGGCAGATATGCTTTTCTACAAAAAGTTTAAAAAGTCTGAGCTCTACGGAGATGCAGTCAACTTGTTCGAGAATGAGGAGGTCGACTTTGTGGTTTTCTATTCAGGTAGTGCTCTGATGCTGGTGCAGCCTGAAACGTATTATGATGGTTACGGTGGTGTGTTCGTGAAAGATCCTAGCGGCCATCCTTCATTTGTGATTGAGCCCGTCGCGCACCATCTCAATTATAATTATCCACAAGATCCTGTGGATTAAATATTTGTGTGTTATTGTGGTATAATATATTGAGGCAGCGATTAACTGCTGAATCTTATTATTAACCATGACAACAACAGAAAATACAACAGTGTTTTCTCAGGCAGTGATGCTTGAGTACGAGCGTAGAGTCCGTTCCGGTGAGAAGGATGTAGAAATTTTCACGCCGGAAGGACGAGGCGCTTTTGTGGCCAGTGAAGAGGAAGTCGTTACAGCCATCGACGATCTCCTAGAACTGGTTTCAGTTATCGGAGACAACTGGACGGAGGAGTGTACTTATACCGGCAAAGATCATTTGTCGGTAGATGTATATCGGGCAAAGTTGCCTGATAATTATTGTGCCAGGGTGTGCTACATCCAAATGCAGCATATACCTGAGCCTCACTTCAGGAGAGGTGAAGTTCTTCCGCAAGTGGATAAAACTGGGCAGCTGTATATGGCTGCTCCTAGGATTATGCCGGTATGGACCTCCAGGAGTATGGTTTCATACTTTGGTGGGAAGAGGTTTGAAACCTCTGAGCAAGTGATAACTGATAATTATCACTACTTAACATTCAAGATCCGTAAAGACGGTTCGTTGAAGAGTTGGGCACCTGGTGTTGATAAAGATACCGGTTTGTGCAAAACACTGAGTCAGCAATACGTGTTCGTTGGAGTTTAAATTATGAAAACAATACTCACTGTCGGTATAACCTCACTAGCCGCTGCCGGTATAGTGTCCTGTGTCATAGATAATTCGACCCTACATATGGTATATGTGGGGTTGAGCACCAGCCTGCTCACAGCTACAGCTGTGGGTGGGATAATCCAACATTTTAGACAAGAATCAGTGGACTTTAGAGAGGTCTACAGAGAAAAGTATAGAATGCAGAAAGAGAAGATAAACAGCTTGGAAGAGACCGTTATACAGTTACAGAAAGAAATCTATGCCACAAAACCCACAACGCAATCCTCGCCAGAATCCAGAGTTAGCGTTGTATGGGAACAAGCAAGTTAAAGCTTTTGTAGCTGTAGGCGCTGTTCTTGATGGACTAGCTGCAGAGTACAGCAGCAACAAAGAGTATTACAAAGACTTTATCAGATTCAATTTCTTTAACGGGATTGAGTCTGAGAAGTCTGAGTGCAGGGTGCAGTTCTTCGATACCCCCAAACAGGAACGACCTCGACTTAGTAAACTCTATAGACAGTTCGGCAATATAGGTAATACGGCCATATATAAAAGATTGAACGTACCGGTCACAAACGCCTCATCTCAATCTCCACTAGAGATAAAGTGGGCATTTGAGTACCATAAAAAGTACGGACATTGGAAGTACTATGGTGGCTGTTATGTTAGCGATCGAGATATACTACGACCGCTAAATGAAACTGAGGTTGAAAAGTTCCTAGAATTATTCGACTAAGCTAAAATAAAAATTGGGAAGACCTTTCGGGGTTTTCCCTTTTTTTTAGCTGTCAGTACTGATATACTGGAGCATATGAATAACCCACAAAATAAAGACGGTTTCACTCTCCCTGAGAGTTTTTTATTGCAGCTGGAAGAATATACTCGTGGGTACATTCTATTCGTTTGTAACGAAAAGGGTGAACTGTACGCTCATGAAACATTTGATAATCCTGTGATCAAACTAGGATTAACTAATTTCGCAGAGATGCATGTAAACGCCGCGCAAGAATATATGCATAATGTGGCTATCATGGCTGAAGAGGAGCATCAGGGAGCGGACGATGGCCCTTCAGATGAGAATATAAACGAAGATGAGCCTGATTTCTAGGAGCAGCTGGCTACCAAAGAAGCTTCTGCATCTCTTCTTTCCAAGAGACCGTCAAGTCCTTTACCTTCCCAGATACGCTTCATGCTGCGTAGTTGTGCAGCAATTTTAGAATACTGCTTGTCGGGCACAAGCATCTTTATCACACGCATTTCTCTTCGTGAATCTCCTCGCATAGCTGTTCCTCTATTGAATACCAGAGACACGATGGCCCCATAGGCGTCCTCATGGAGATCCGCCAACCCAGGGAAAGCTTTCTCTGCAAGTTTTGAGAATTTCGGCCAAGTCAAAGTTTCAAATATATGCTCTGCTTGCTCCCAAGACACTGTGATACCCGCTGCGCGCAGCTTTATAGTGTATTGCTTGCCTGCAGCGCCTGTTTTACCTGAAGCTCCCTGGATTAATTCAATTTGTTCGCTAGGTAGAAATGAAAATATTTGTGCAAGCTCTGCAGGTGTGTAATAACCACAATCGACACCAATAGCGATAGTCGGTCCACTTGCGCCTTTAGGCCATGTAAATTTAGATAGATATTTTTCATAGTATTTTTGACCGCCACCTACCTCATAATTAAGAAGGAGTGCTAATGTTTTTGCTGAAGGTTTACTCGAGTTCATAATCATCCTCCTTTGAATTGGTATGAATCACCGTTACTTCCTCAGTAATATTTGCGGTATAGTTTGTGTTATTGTTAACAGTTGATTCAGCTGTTGTTCCTTGTAGTGATGCACTAGAGCTGCTGTTGTACTTCAAGTCTACCAATGCCTGTCCGCCAAGATAGCAAGCCATGATGGTGGCAAAGACCTCCATAGTCTTGGTGAACATTGTGGTGTATGAAGATATTGCAGTAGGACTCTCAACCATAAGAAACAAAGCAGCAACACTTCCAACGTAGAAGATCGCGAGAATAACAAAACCAGATATAGCCAAGAAGAATTTCTTGGAAGCAAGATGGTTTGTACTGGCTAGTTGTTCAACTTGCTCAGGAGGTGTGTTGGGAGGAGCCACACCCTGCTGCAGGAAAGATGCTGCGGTTTTTAGGACATTAGTTAACATAGAATTTAAAATAGTAGATATACTGCTAAATATCCTACACCAAAAGCGCCGGCAGGTCCAGCTACCGTAATCAATGGCGCCCAGGCACCCACAACCACAGACAAGGAAGAAACCAGAGTCACGCCAAACCTAAAGTATAAAAGGACCATTGCAACTCCGACAAAATAACAAGCAAGTGATTTAAGTCTGTAATACTTTTTTAAATCTGCCGCTGCCTTGGCTTTTAATTGAGTTATCTTTTCAGCTAAACCTGCAACTTGCTCTCTGGTGGCTAAAGTTTCATGATAATAGCTATCTTTCTGACTTTGCTGCTCTAGTCCCCAGGCTTCCATATTCCGCAGGCTAACCTCAATAGTTACACGGTCGTCTCTGAGATTGTTTGCGGTTTTATCTGCGTCTGAAATGTCTTTTCTAAGTGCAGTAATTTCAACTTTAAGTTTTTGTTTGATGGTTGCATTCAAGTTCTCACCAAATGCAGACGCAGCAAACAAAAACACCAGTAGAAAAGAAGTGAAGTAGTGTTTCATTACGGTGTTGTGGATAAGCTATCGACAAGAATTTCAATTCTTTCGATTCTTGTCGCTGCTGCTTTTAAAGATTTTTCAATACTTGAGATATTAGCTCCCAGCGAACCTGTATTTATAGTCGGAGGTTTTGAGGTCGATGGTGGAGGCAATGGCGGTCTAGATGTAGCGCAGCCAATCAACACTAAAAATAAAGACAAAACAGCGAGCTTACTCATAATTACATTTGATCAAGCTGTGCCTGCACTTTTTGAATTCGTTCTAATAGCAGATTTATAGTTTGCTCAGAACGTTTATCTATAGCCAAATCTTCTTCAAGACGCGCACTATCTTTTATCTGCTGGCGGTTGGCTGCCATAAGAATGAATGGAGCCTGAAGAGCGGCCACACAAGAAAGAACAAGATTAAGTAGGATATATGGATATGGGTCTACAGGAGCAAGCAAACCCCAAGTATTAACAGCAATCCAAACAACTATAATAGAAACACACACAATGATAGCCCACCAACTACCACCAAATTTAGCTATGCGATCAGCTAGCTTGTCTCCGAATGATAGGTTTTCGTCAGGACTCATAAAATTATTTGGTTGGAAAAGATTTCGCCGGTTCGTATCGTTGTTGCTGTTTATCAATATACATAAGAACTCTATTCAAATCATCCCGCAGAGCATCTTGTTTACTATGCATTGCACTCACAAACCAGATGGCTCCCATAAGCTGAATAAAGATAGCCAAGGCAGTGCTTGTAAACAATCTTGTGAATAGCTGCTTCGTTGAGTTGTAACTATGCGCTGCTTGTCTTAAAAAGTCTAGATCTCTTGATATTGCCGAGAAATCTGCCTTTACAGCCTCTATCGTACCCCGCAACCCATTTCTACCGTCAACCCCAATACTGATATGCATTGCGTCTGTCACCTTTTCACGAGTTTCTTTAACAACACGGTCTAGTGCCTCATGCTGGGTTTTCCCTACCTCCACTATAGAGTCCATTCTCAATTTAAGATTAGTTAATTCTAAATCTAAAAGCCTTTTATACATATCTAAGTCAGCTTTTAAACAAATTAATTTGTGCTGCTCAGATATATTAGAATCTTCCGGGCTTGTTAAATTGTCGTCTTCCAACATAAGTCAAAGTGAGAATGGTTACTCTAGAGTATAAACTAACGGACTATGATTGTCGCTTAATAATATCTATTTTTTGCTCCGGCTCACTGAGCTCTTCATCAGACACATAATAATTTAACTCTCTAGCGTCGTATGTGGCTTCCTCTTGCTTGTCCAGAGGTTCTACCTGCTTTTTGCTGCCCTTGAACACAGAGCGTACAGAATCGTTATAGACCTTATCAACGATCAATAACTCGCTCGTGCCTACTTCACCAAGATATATCCCTTTTCTGGGTACAGGAAGAGCATGCTCCACACAAGTCCATCGACTTTCAGGAACACCCAGTGAAGCTAAGGCTTCTACGCGTTCCTGGGGAATTACTTTACCACTAACGATACATTTATAGATTTTATTAGTCATTTTACTGTTGTTGAGGTTGTGCTGCTTGTTGTTTTGCTCCTGACAATCCCTGAGATTTAGATTGGGATGTCATTTGTTCGAGCTGTGCCTTTACCTGGGCGTATAACTCCTGGTCTTGTCCTTTAATTTGTTGTAGTTGTTCTCTGCGCTGTGCTCCGTCTAGAGGGAATAACTGCTGTGCGAGCTGCTGGGCCTTTTCCAGAGCGTCTTGAGGTGTACCACCACCACCACCTCCACCAGGCTGCCCTGGTTGACCGCCTTGCTGCTGTCCCTGAAGCATCTGCATGAGATTCTGCTGCGTAGCCTGAGCAATCTGATCTTTTTCTTTTTCTTCTTCTTGAATTTCCTGAGTAACGCGATCTTCGTGCATCTTTTTGCGTACCTGATCTTCGTAGTCGAAGTTGTATAGTTTGAGAAGCTCGCTTCTTGCGATAGAGTTTGCTGAAACTAACTGACCGATTACAGATTTGCGTTCCATATCGTCAGAGAACGTAATCGGAATTAACGATATCTTGGCTTTAGGCAATCCCATGATGTTACCCACAACCGTACCTACATGTGTAAGTAATTTGTTGTAGTTTGCTGGAATAACACTCCAAGCATTTTCAAACATACGAAGCATTGGTCCGGCGGCCTGTTGTTGAAAGGTCATTTCAAACATTTCCACAGGTACATCTAATGCATTAAGAATCATTTTTTTAGCGTACTCCATCATTTCTGTGGGTGCTAGCTTTGTACCTTCACCACCAAGTTGCTGATAATTCAACGGAAACGCGAACTTATGATACGAGCCTGGATCTCTTCTATGCTCTTCAATCATATCATCTACAGCTCCACTCCACACACCACCGTTTTGATTCAATAGTGGGTTGGCTGCAGGATTACTGCCGTCGCCCATAGAAATAACCCTGAAAGGTGCGATATCCTCGAAGCAGATAACTTCATTATATCTTTTTAGGGTCTGCAACATAAACAGATCTTCAAAGATAAACATACTAGGAGGAATAGCCTTACCATCTGTGCGTATTGTGCTGGGAGTATCCAACTTCAAATGCACAAAGTTTTTTGTGTTAAACGAGAGCATTGTCTTATTAAAAACACAGTCGTAAACAACCTGGGGAGTTTTCTTGCTATAGAACTTATTGTTCTTTGTGGTTACCTTTTTACCGTACTGTTGAGGGATATCCCAAAAGTACTCACTTTCACCAGTTGTTTCTTCGTGACGTATTCTGATTTCTTTAGCGGGCCAATGAACCACATGAATTTTATCAACGTCATTAGCAGGCTTATCAATACACCTGTGCTCACCCTTATAACTGCATTTAAGGCAGCTCATGTAATACTTGCCTTTGTTGAACTCGTAATTCTGCAGTTTATCGATATTCGACGATTTGAAACAGACCGGGCAGCTTAGATATCTATAGAACCCTTGATTTACTGTTATAAACTCATTACCATAGGCTAGTAAATTTAACCCAGCTTTTGCACATACACCCTTCCAATTAAGCTTATCAAAGATCTCAGTATATTGCTTTTTTGCTTCCTCGTCATCACATTCAATAGACAACGAAGTGATAAAGTAGTTCGCAATTCTGTTCAGTGCCTGCTTATAAAAACCGTTTCTATAGAGAAAATGCTCTGCCCAAAGAAGCATGCCCTCAATGTTCATCGGCAAATACTGAAGCGGAATGTTATAAAATGGATTAGAATAACGGTCTCGACCATTATCACCGATTTTAAAATAGCTTTGGGGATCTTCTGCAGTAGTCATATTAGTTTTCTTCTGTTAGCTCTTTGACTGCTTTTGGATTGCCTAGTTTGTGTTTGTTTTGCTCATCAGCAACCAAGAAACCGTCAGCGTCGTAATACTCAGCTTTTTTAGTGTTGTTGAAGTCACTGAGCGACTCTTCAGTCAACATTCCGTTTTTTTCCATAAATTTATTCTTGATTTTCTTCTGGTACTTTAAATAAAATCATAAACTTTTTACTATTGACTGGCGAGTCAAAAGTAACTCCAGGATAGTATACTTCGACTCGTTCTCGTTGTGGTGTATGCAGTATCAACGTTTCACCCACCTTAGGCTCGAAAACGACAGAGTCCTCATCTTTGAAGATTAGCATATATGCTAGCTCGTGCTGTACCAAGTGCTCTACCTTAGCCTTCATTTTTCCAAATGAATTTTCAAACTGTATAGAATACTGAACTTCCTCAATTTCAGGTTGAGTTTGCGCTGCAGGGGTTGAATCGAGATACGTATTCATAGATACCTGCTTGACCTTGTTTTTCTTGCTCACTGTCTTCTTGTTTGTTTTTGTGTCTGTCTGGCTCGTTGTTCTGAGTAGTTTGCCACCACTACGCAACGCTGACTTTGTGAGCTCGTCTCCTTGTGCCTCTAGCTCACCAGCATCTCCATATATAGAAACACCGTTGCTAAGTATCTTGGAGCCTGTGGCTGAGTAAACTGATTTAGCTGGGTCACTGCTACCGATAACCAGATCACCTGTCTTAAAAATACCAGAGTCCTGGTGCGCTTTGTGTGTATTGTCCATAATAATTTTATTGATTTTGTCTTTATATGCAGCTTGAGGTATAGTATACATACCTGATAGTAACTAATCTACAACTCTATGCCAAAAAGTATTCAACTCTATAAGCAGAGCACAATTCCTGTTCCTGGGATTTCTTCAATGAAACTCGTTGTCGAGGCTCGTAACAATCAAGAAATGACCGACAAGATTTTTGTGTATCAACGTATAAAAAATTTCGCATTGGGTGATTTTGAGGATACTTTTGTGGCTGTATGTACTCCCACACAACTAGAAGATTTTGGTGAAAATTCTCCATCTGAGGGTTCGTCATACTATAGGTCTAATCGTGTTGAGCTTGTGGGAAGAACACCGGAAATGCTGCAAACTGTTTTTGAGTCTCTGCTTTTTGAGGTGAAGAAATTAGTTGTTGATCTTACTGATATGGATAGTTTGACGCAAGCTGAAATTTACAACATCAGTGCAATCGGTCCTGTGACCACTGCCGCGACAGAACCATCCGTTAATAATATATCCGCCGAGGCCACTAGTTTGTCACTCTTTTTTTCACGTCCTTCGGATGATGGTGGGTCTGCAGTACGGAACTATCAATATAGTCTTAATAATGGTGATGTGTGGATTACCAGGACGCCAACAAGTAACGCAAGTCCGTTAAGAATTACAGGGCTCGCCCCAGAAACCGCATACACGGTAATAATTCGCGCAATTACTTCATTTGGTTATGGTAGGCAGTCAAGTCCACAAGCAGCAACAACATTGGCTTTGTAAAAAGTTTACGAAAGTGCAAATTTTCCCTGTAAAAATTGTCTCGAGAAGGTATATATATCTAGTACGGGAAGATCTCTAAACTCAAATCCGTACAATTTCAAAAAGTGGCTGAAATTGTACGGGTATTGTACAAGTTATAAATAACTTAACTTAAAAGAGTTACAAAGATTTTCAAGTAAAAGACAAGTAACAAGGAAAAATTAAAAATGACCAGATCACACATTATTCAGCAGTGCGTAAAGCTAAAGCAGCAGAAAAAGGGCATTGTCCCGTTTTTGAAAAAGCACGGGTATTCAGATAGAGAGATTGAAAATTTTAAAGTAGAGCTCCGGGGTGACCAGATTGAAGAGCTTCCTCGTAGGAACGTGCTCAATGACGATGTATTGGGTAAGACTGAATGGAAGAGTGACCTGAAGTTTACAGAGAAGTATGTATACAACAAAGAAACAGATAAGTACGTAATCTATCTAAAAGCTGCCAACGGTAACATCGTACTGAGTGGTGACATTGTCCGCAGTCTTGTAGAAAACTATTCCAATTGGTACGGTAAAGAACACAGCATCAACGAGATTTGCAGAAATTACAAAATCCCGCGCAACTATTTTAACGAACTAAAAGACATCCTGGGCATTACCCACGACTCAGAACCCATTACAAACGAAGAACTTCTTGAGCGTGATGTAGATGAGATTACTGAAGATCTACTGCAAAAAAAGAAGTTTCAGCTATATCAGCAGTTCCAGAAACGTAGCTGGGAACAAACGCAAGATGCAGCAGACAAGTGGTTCAAGATGCAGGTGGGTGTGTATGACCCCTTCACAGAGTTTCTCAACAACTGGGAACCTCCGGTATATTTACCCATCAGGTATTCTGGACCAGCTAAAAGCAAATCCTCAGGCAAGACCCTACTTGTAGGCCTATCCGACATTCACTTTGGTGCCAAGACTAATGCTCGCGAGTCTTATAGAGGTAAAGGCTATAGCACTGAAGAAGCTGTTGAATGTCTCCAGACATATAGTGAGAATATTAAAGACCTGGTGGAAGAAAGATGCTATACTTTCGACTCCTGCCTAATTGCGTCTCTTGGCGACATCCTGCATACAACTGGTGCTGGATTTACAACCAAAGGCACTATGCTTGTACACGACTGTATCAAAGAAGAACAGTTTAACTTTGCTTTCGACAGTATAGTACGGTTCATCTCAGACATGCTCTCATTGTTTCCTAGAGTCGATGTGAAGAGCGTTAAAGGTAACCACAACGACTTTGGTGATTATGTACTGTTCAAGGCTATCGGTGCTTACTTCAGATCTGAGCCAAGAATCTCATTTGATAACTTCCAAACAGACCACGGCCTGTTCAAAGTAAACAAATGCTTGTTTATTATCTCGCATGGCTACAGCGCTGAATACAAGGGTCGTCTTCCTGCTGCAGGTAAGGCTCGTGAAAGCTATATCACAAACTTGTTCTTGTCTAAACCTGAAGAACTCATCGGCGTTAATCAAAAAGTTCTTCTTACCGCAGATCAGCACCATCTAGAGATGCGCGAGTATGCCGAATTCGAGCATTATATGCTCAGCACAGCCGTTCGTGGTGACAAACACTCTGAAGCTATGGGAATGAACAATAAGGCCCGGCAAAGCTGCTTTGTGATCGGTAATGAAGGTATCAAAGAAATCTTGTATTGCTACAGTAAGTAACATGAAAATTTATAGCACACTTCTAGCTTCATTATTTGCTTCAAGTTTACTGTTTGCTGGGGCCGCCGCCGATAAATCAAAATCGGTGGTGCCTGGCTATGGATTAAAGCTTGGATTAGAAAGCTATCTCACCAGCACCACTGGTGTGTTATCTCCAGCACAGATCATTAACACGCCGATAGGCTCAATGATAAAGATCTATCGAACTGATGGTTTCTGCTATCAAGGACAGGTAACACAGATCGAAGAAACTGATGAACATTTCAAAATATATGGCACGATAACTAATGTACCCAACACAGGATTTGGGTTTGCTCTAGCTAAAGGAGGAATATTTGCTGGAGCTGTTGTTGAAAGAAATGATTCAAAGGTGTACACAGTAGAATTTAGTGAGTTGCACAAAGGTTATGTGTTTGTGCGTTCAACAAAACACGAAAGAATCTAGGTGATATTTTTAGGGTTATTTTTGGTATAATATATTGAGGGAGCTACAACTAGCTTTCACAACTAACCCTAATATGAAAACAAAAGAACAAGCCGTCCTTAAACCACATGATTCCCAACCCACCCAAAAAACGCAAGCAATTGCGTACTGGTGTGTAGTGATTATAGATCTACTAACTATCAAGTACGCAAGTACTAACTTTTGGGAAAGTATATTACTGCTGTGCCTTGGAGGCACAAGTGCAGTGCTCATGCTGCAGTCGGCGTCAATTTGGAGAAAAGAATGACCATATGATCTCAGCAAAGTATTATACGAAAGACCATCACAAGGACAGGCGGAAAGCCGTAAGAATGGGAGGGATGTTCAAATTCCCTTCCAACAGTTCTAGGGAGGAAACACTAAAACAGCTGGAGATAGCCAGTGCGCTAATTAACAGCCTGTTTGATGACGATACCATCACCAGAGAAATTCGATTTATCTGGACAATAGATGGGGTCGAATTAAAGACTGAATACAGTCTGCCAGAATCGTTGGAGTTATTTAGATAAATTAAATGCACCTGTAGCTCAGTCGGATAGAGCAACGGATTTCTAATCCGTCGGTCGTTGGTTCGAATCCAACCAGGTGCACCAATTTAAAATTTATGGATAACCACGAAATGGTCATCCAGAGCACAGAGAAGCGTGAGTCACATAAAAGGATTAACGCTTTTTTTATGCCTTGGATAGACTTCTATTTCGGTAAGGGAGCTACAATAGCGACCATGCCGGCCCAGTCAGGAATACAGGAAACAGAGCTACTCAATCACATCGAGCATCTTGAATCCTGCAAAAAGAAAGCTGGTCGAATAAAGTTTCTAACTTTCGACCGAGAGTTATCCGCAAAAGAAACAAACATACATTGCCACCACAACGGCAGAGTATGGCAGCATCATATAGATGATGTTTTTGCGGGATTGTTAAAATACTCGTCGCTAGATAATCATGCGGTGTGGTTCGACCTTACTGGAGGTCTTTCAGACAAGAATCTGGAAGGCGTCTCTAAGTGTGTGGCCAAGCTCTTCAAACCGGGCAGTCTGTTGTTCATGACTTTCCAGATACATGCCGTAAGGTGTTTATCAAGGAATGAAACGTTGCAGACATATCAGAGCACAGCAAACACCCCAACGGGTAATGTTGTGCACACCGAAACGTTGATTGAACACGCAGTGAAAAGACAAACAGGCAAAAGCCTCGTCAGGCTAATGCCTACGTACACATACAAACGGGACGAAAGTCCCACCACTTGGGGAGTATTCGGTTATATAGTAAAATAAGTTATGAATAATATATTCAAAGTAATGGGTGTCGGGATTCCAAATCATCAGATGGAGAAACCGGGAGACTATCTGGGAGCGTCAATGCTTCAAGAGCAACTCGAAAAGTATTCAGCGTTGCTAAAACAGCTCAGCGAGGAGATGGGTATCTTCAGGGACGCTGAGCAGCGGGCTCGAGCAGCAAAACTTGTTGTAGCGAGTAAATTCACAGCAGTTGAAAGGCTGCTGAATCAAACTCAAGCAGCCGTAGCTATCTTGAGTGGGGAGGAACCACCAGCAGCAATACCAACACCTGCCGCAAAGGTGCAAGTGGTGTATAAAGAAGGAACACAAAAACGCTTTGCGCGAAGAGGTCCCATGGACGTGTCACAGGCGGTGCAGGATCTGGGTGGGTCCGCGCGCACCACCGAGATACTGAATAGGATGGCGACCAACATGGGTTGCTCATGGACATGTGCCCGCAATGTGTTCTACACCTACAAGTCGACAGTGCTATTATCTTGTAATGGTGTAGGTGACAACTCGTCGGTAGGCTGGAAACTAAAGGAGGAATATGCGAACAATTAACATAGCAAGTATGCTAATAATAGTGACAGTCGTCGCTAGCCTTGGTCTATCCTCAAATAAGCCTGCTGTTGTTAATGGCCGAACTCAATCGTCAACCGTGGGGTATTGCCCGGCTGAGGCGGTTGCAACGGTTGACGATACCAAAAGCGATCGGTGGGACAGTGAATATATTCACTGTAAGATATGCTGGCAAGGAGCGTTATTACCCGATAGTACAGGGGTAGTCCGCTGCTCCTATTGCGGAAAGCCGCAAAAGAAAGAAATTGCAGCAAACTAGCTGTTCCCCTCCCCCACCCCTGAACAGAAAGAAGCCATTCGCCTAGAGATAGGTTGGGTGGCTTCTTTTTTAGCTATCAGGTACCCCCCCTCCCCTCCCCCAGGGTATAAATAGGTAGGTGTGTGGTATAATACTTTGAATCAGAGTTGTGTAGATATAGCGTAAAACCTATATTTATATTAACCGGCAATGATTCGCTGCGTATTCCCCGGCACGAGGATACAGCTAGGGTTAAGCTAGATCTCTGTATGTACAAGCAGAGAAGCCCGGTCGGTCGTCCCTGCCAGACACATAACAATGGTTCCACTCGTGGCAGGAGAGTGAAACCAAAACCCTCACCCATGGGTGGGTCACCTATTAGGTGACCCAAGGGTCGCGCCAAGTTGACAAGCCAGGGTCTTCAATTACAGTTTAATCAGCTATAGCAAACCTCGAGGCGGCGAGAGAGGCTATAGTATGATCTGTAATTATGAAAAGTAGCTGAAAGGCTCACCTAGCTAAAGATGGACAAGATACATCTAAAAACCCGGATTAAGGGCTAACAATCCTTATGGGCTAAAATCTTCAACCGATAAATGGTCGGCAATGGAGTAAAAGCGTTAACGCGCTTTTTTTAGCTATCGGGTACCCCCCCTGTATAAATAGTAGTTTGAGTGGTATAATACTTTGAATCAGCGGCCAGTAACTGCTGATAGTTTTTGTTTGTTATGAAAAAATTCAGAGACATCATGGTTCTTAAACAAGTCAAAGAAGTAGTCTGCCACCTCGGCCGGCCATTGGGCAAGGCGTATTCACTCGAATATACCCCCCACGGGGTAGTGTTGAGGCGCAGTGATGACTTGGTCTGGCGCTCAGAAGAGAGCCAGATCGAGAAAGTCAAGGAAGCGCTGCAGTCACCACAAGGTCTCAAGGTTGAGATCTTGGTGGATGGCTGCGATGAACCAGTTTACACCCCTCCCGACTGGAGTTGGTGTCAGGCGGAGCTGGAGGAGGCAGACCTTGTAGAGCTGGATCACATGCCTAGTGCATGGTGATAGCTCATTGCAGGGAGGCGGCAGTATTGGGTTCAATCCCCAGTACTGCTTTTTTTAGCTATCAGGTACCCCCCTCCCCTCCCCCCATGGTTAAACCAGCTATATAGTGGGATAATACTTTGATGAGCAAAAAAGTGCTATCATCGATTAAGCCTGTTTGTCAGGTGACCTCCGGAGTCGAATCCGGAAAAGCAGTAGCAGTATCGGCCTTCAAAGCCGAAATGTTGGTGGCCTTGAAAAAGGTCACCAAGGTAGAGTGGGCGGGACTCGCAGCTGGGGTCATGATGATGACGCTCATCGGGATGATGGGCTATGGGGCCGGAAAGGCCCTGGAAGAGCAGCAGAAGGCTCTCCAGAGCCTGTCAGTTAGGTTGGATGAGGCGGCTGATATAGGCGTCTCCCTGAAAGGGGAGATAGCCGCCCTGCGCCTCACGTTGGTGGCGGTGGAGACAGCTGAAGAGCTCCACACCAGACGCGAAGAGCTCCAAACCAGACGCCTTGACGGGCTAAGTCTGATGGCAGGCGATGGGGCAAAGAAGGTCGCCGCCCTTGAAGGAGCGGTAGACTCCAACGCCAAAAATACGGCGGTAGAGCTCGCAACCATTAGGAATGGAGTTGCGGGCGCAGCCGAAGTTGGGCGGGCAGGGCTTCTGGTAAGCAGTCAAATGGGGTGCTTGATAGGTTCAAGCATGCTGGGCGAGAAGGTGCGGGAGGTGGCCAAGGCCATGGCTCCAATGGTGGAGCCTGTGTCTTGGTACAACCCGACGGCGGAGGTGATAGCACCCACAGCACCCATAGCAGAGGTGCCAGCACCCATGCCAGCACCCATGGCAGAGGTGCCGCCACCTGAATCCTGGACAGCCAGGATGCGCAGTCGACTGGCGGCGACCCTTCTCGCCAAATGACAGCACTAGTCATGATCCTACTGGTAATCGCCAGTAGGATCTTGGGCTGGATATTTGGGTTTTGAGAGATCCCCTACCACTGTAAAAGGTGGTAGGGGAAATCTTTTTTTTAGCTGTTCACAAGTATCCCTGTAATCTATAATACTAGTTACTATGAAGAAAGAAGCAAGCAACGCAGCCATATTTGAAAAGAAGATTCTAGACCTTGTAAAGAACAGAAAGATGCTCAACTTTGGAGCAAGCCATGCGCTAGCTGGTGCAGGTATGGGAGCACTAGGTGGTGGTGCAATAGGTGCACTAGAATCAATAAACGAACCCAAAGAAGAAGGAGCGCCTTCTCACTTGCTTGATAAGGTTCTAAGATATGGCACAATTGGTGCAGCTGCAGGTGGCGGACTAGGAGCAAGCCGTGGAGCTGGAATAGCTAAAAAATTAAAGAGCGAACAGCTAGGTCAAGTAAAGAACCTGTTGAGAGAAGGTATCAATCCTGAGTTGTTGCACAATACACTTCAAAGCGGTGGACATCTTGGTGATCTTCATGTGATGGACTATTTAAACAAAGCAACGGGAACACCTGATAAGCTGTATGGTGGGGCCATGAGAGCCACTGGATTTGGAGAAGGACTAGGTAGTAGCGCAATACCAGGTGAGCTAGATCAGATAGGCTTGCATCAGGCTCAAAAGGGCCTCAATGAAGCTGATGCTTTAAAGAGAAAAGAAAGTAGACAAAAGATCTGGGAAGGTATTACCGGCGGAGTTGATAATATGGGTGAAGGAGTGGGTGAAGGAATGCGTGCTGTGGGTAGCGGAATAGGTGCAGGACTACATAATGTGAGAGAGCATATGAGCGTGCGCAATATTTCTAAAGAATTGAAAGAAGCTACGAAGAAACATAACGCAATTTTTAAAATATTTAAAAAGAACCCTAATGATCCATTAGCTAGACAGGCTTTTGAAGAAGCTAAAATGGAGATGGACAGTCTGGTGAGACAAAAGGCTAACATGGTAGAGCATTTTAATGCTGAATTGCCTGAAATGAGGAGCAAGGCCACAGAAAATATCCTTAATGAGTCTAAACGCATGTCCACAGACAAGGCCGAGCTCGCAAAAAATAAATTACTTGAAAGATTGGATGCAGATATACGTGCTGCAGCTATGAGAGGCGACGCAAGAACACTTGCCGCGTTGAAAAGGCACAAAACTATGCTTCTTAAACACTAGGTTTTATGTTTAATTTTGTACAATTAGCTAAAAAACTACAAAAAAACGTCAAAAAAGCAGAGAACAAAGAAAAATTAGTCACGTTTCTGCATAAATATGCGTTGGTTGTACAGAATTCAGACAAAAATCAGCCCACAACGCAGAAACCAGACACAGTTGGAGTTGTTTCAGGTCAAACTCTAGGTGCCTTAGCGTCGCAAGTAGGTGAGTCACCAACACCAAAAGCAATGACCACACAGATTACAGCACCAAAAGCTGTAAAGATGCCTTCTACTACGGAGAAACCTATTATGGCAGGCATTCTTGCCGAGGATCATCCAGGCGAAACACAATCAATCAATGGCAATAGAGCTGTAGCTGGGGCTGATGCGCCCTCAAAGATGACTGCCTTCCCTAAAGTGATGGGTGAGGTAGCCGATACCGCAGCTCAGTCTACAGTGGAACTTTCTAGTCTACCCCCTGATCTTCTACACATGAGCAGGATGACTAACCCATTTGACGGAAACGCAAAATTATATGCAGGTGGCAAACTACGCTCAACACCAACACCACCACCACAGGTTTTAACTCCTAGTCCTTCCCCAGTAAATAGCGCACAGAACCCAAGTAGACCTAAATTATCGCCAGGGTTAGAAGGATATGTGACTCCACAATATACTGCTAGCGGTATAGACACAGTTAAAAATGACCGTTTTGATAGTCGTTCATATATTGCTACTAGAGAATCTAACGGTGGAGAAAGCCCATATAATATGGAAAATTTTAAGGGGGTAATAACACCAAGGGCTGTTTTAAATAATACATATGGTGATCAACTAGATAAAAATGTAGCTGAGGCTAGTGCGTATAATAAGAAAAACAATCCACATAACGAAATAGAAAAAAATATAGATAAACCTGTGCATCTTTTCGAGTCTGACAAAGATGTAACCTCATATAGTCCAGCGTTTGCATCTAATTCTGCATCTCCAAGAAACGAGGGCATTATAAATATAAACCCTATAAGGAAGGATCGTGACGCATTTACATTGCAAAAAAATCACATGGCGCAAATATCCCCAAACAATAAAAGCCTTAGTACTACGACTGATCCGGAGATGGTGCAAAATCCGTGGAATTCGTTAAGACATGAGGCAGCGCATGCAATGTATCCTGCTCAAAATCTTATACGTATGGAGGACAAAGATAGTGCATTGTCTAACAATGCACTTCGCAGCGCTCTAAATACCCAGAACCCAGAAATAGTTAAAACAATGCCTGCACATACCGAGGTCATGACTAGAGGATATTTTGCCGATGCGGGTGAAAGGGCTACAGGGATCAGTACAGCTCAGCAAGACATGTTCAGACTTACAGGTAACAGGGCTAAAACTCCTGAACAGTTTCAGGCATTTATAAACAAATACTTAAGTTCTCCAAACATTGAAAAATCTATGCAAGAGTTGAGCCCCAACACTCGCAGATATATTAGATTTCATGTGGGTATGCCAGAAGAACAAAAGTGGAAATTCATGCAATCGGATGCGCACGTCGCCCCAGGCTTTGTACAGAACCAACAACAGCCGATGGGTCAAAAAATAGCTTCCTGTAGAAGCACTGGTGTATTCGACTGTGACGGTAATGAATACGTGAACGGTGACGATGTTGAATTGTTAGGCAAACTAGGCTTTATTTTAGCTATTAGTGAGTATGGTAAGTTAGAAAAGACAAGTGAGGTATATGATCAGTATAGCTATATAGAAAAGATTGCAGGAATACCTAAGGCTGTGGTTAAAGCCGTAGATAAAGGTGATGCCTTCAGTGGTGAGTTCTTAAAGGATATGGATTACGACGTCCCAAAGGGTTATGAGATGAAAGGTGATCTATGTTGTCCTGTTGAGAAGAAGGCAGATGACGCGGCGCCTTCCAATACAACATGGTCTTCAGAATTATTAAATGAACTAACGTCGAGAATAGCTAAAGACCAAAGTTTTCGATCAGGTAATGCAATATCAACCAATAACACAGTATCTGGTCAAGATATAGATAAAAGTAATATTGCTTGGCTGAAACCTCACTTAGATAAATTTGGATTACCGACAGGTCAACCAGGTAAAGATGTGGCATTACTTGTGCAGCATGCAGATTTTGATCCCGACTTTCAAGAAACTGTATTGCAGAAAATGCGCACACATAATCAAAGTAATCCTGGAAGCTACGGTGGTGAAACTGTTGCGCACTTGGATGACAGAATTAACGTTAATAGAGGACGTCCACAGATGTATGGCAGTCAAGGAGGAGAAATTTTTGAGAATGGAAAATGGACCTGGAAACCTAAAGAAATTTTTGAGTCTCACAACCTAGAAAATCGAAGGAAAGAAATGGGGCTCATACCACATAAAGAATACACTGATCTTATAAATAAGCATTTTGTAAGCAAGTTACCTTTACCTGCACAACAACCACCAACGCAAAATACACTCACACCAAACACAACACCAAATCTATCCACAAAGATTCAACCAACACCCATAGGAGTAAATCAAGATGTGTCGAATATATATGGAGCTGGTGATACTCCATATGGTGAGAAGCCTGTTAAAAATCCTTTTCCTGGAATAGCTGGGGATGTTGGTGTTAACGTTCTTGAGTTTCTTGCAGCTAGGGGAGCCCGCAGAGCTCAGAATAATAATATAGAAGCCGCTTTGAGTAAAGGTGTGCTTGGTGGTCCCTATGGGCCTCCTGTACCTCCAGGATCTGGTGGTACGCCAATTCCTGGATCATCTTTAATAGGTAAAGCTCGAATGTGGGGAAATGTCGCTAATGGTGTACCTCTGTTTGGTGCAGGAACTCAGTTACAGGGAGCAAACGATAGACGTAAAGATGGAGATTATACTGGAATGCTTATAGATGGTGTTGGAGCACTAGGTAGTGCCGCACAGCTTCATCCTTTGACTAAAGGTATAGGACTAGGGGTTAGCACAGCTAGCACTGGCGTGAACATAGCTAGAGACGTGCATAGATATAATAACCGGCCTGTAGAGTTTAGTAGAAATCCTGAGAATGTAAAACTTAACGCTCCAGAAAATCCTGTACAGATTCCTCAAACACTAGCTAAAGCTGGGAATGTAAGCAAAGAAGCTAAAGGCAGATGCTGGGAAGGCTATAAGCCTGTTAAAGGTAAAAAGCCTTATAGTGCGGATAGCTGTGAGCCGGTAGCTAAAGAAATAGAGAAAGAGGCAGGTATGCCAGATTGGTTAAGAAGAGCTATACGCAATAACGATAAATCTACGTTGAGTAGTGCAGGTAAGGCCGGGGCAAGAGCACGAGCAAAGAATCTGGCAGCTAAGAAAAGTAAAGATGAATTAAGACGCATGCTTGATATGGGTGCTGAAGCGGTGCCCAAGATTATTCATCCACCTAGCGCATATAATGTACAACCTCCCTTGCCAGGGATCTAGTACCCCCCCCCACCCATATAAATAGTGATCTAGATGGTATAATACTTTGAATCAGCGGCCAGTAACTGCTGATAGTTTTAGTTTATTTATTATGATCCAGGAGCTTTTGGTAGAAATGTTGAAAGAAAGAGACAAACTGACCTATCTGGGAGCTAAATTGGCGCCCGAAAGGCAGACGCACTACAGAAGAGAAGCTGATAGGCTTTTTAGGGTGCTGGGGGCGTGCAACCCCTTTACAGTTGACCCGAAGAAAGAGCTCCTTGCCTACAACGAGCTCATGGAAAAGGTCAGTGAAGCTGACTTGTAGTTCAAAAGCGTGTTCCCTTTGAGGGAAGTAAACCGCTTTTTTTAGCTATCAGAGATCGGTAGAATAAAGTATAATATTATCCATGGATAACAACACGCTGAAAGAGTTTGGCATCGACGTGGGCCTACTAGTTAGTGGGTTGTTTGGCGCTATACTGCTTACAAGTAAAGGTAGTGCTATGAATCTTACTCGTACGATTAGCAGTCTTGTTGGTGGGGCAGCTAGCGCTAACTATATCACACCTATTGTAGTTACTGTAACAAAGCTCGACGATTCGCGCTATCATTACGGCATAGCTTTCCTACTAGGTTTTCTTGGTTTAAAAGGTATTGAGTATTTCAGTCGTAAAATACTTCCTGATGAAGCACCGCCTGAGGTTGTGCCCGCCAAACCAAAAAGAATTCTAAAAAAGAGAACAACATGATCTCCCCACAACTTGTAGCCATTAACGCAATTGCTAACTGCACCACAGCCATATCAGCTTTGGGTTTACTCATTCATATATTCGGAGATCCAGATAATGAGATCTGGAACAATAGAATCAAGGCATGGCTGGCCAAGGCAGGTTTAAGTATTATGACGTGTGGAGCAGTAAGTAATGCTATAACTTTATCTGATCCACCACCCACAGAAATTATATTAAATTGTGGCATAGCTATAACATTGTTTTGGTTGAGTTGGTGGCAGTGGGAGTTGTTCAAATCAATGCAGCAAAAGTTCAAGCAGGTTGAAAAGAAGGTTCCAGTTAAAAAGCCTCGCAAGAAAAAACCAAAAGTAAAGCCAGCTGTATGACACCAGACAAACTAAAGTTCGGATGCCCTCGAGCTCCAGAGGATCCAAGAGATCATCTATACAAAGCATCTGCGGTATCGTCGTCTTTAGCAGCAAATATAGATTTAAGGCCGTTTTGCCCACCCATCAGAAACCAGGGCGACCTTGGCGCATGCACAGCTTTTGGTGCAACAGCTCTTGTAGACTTTGTGCGTAAGAAGCAGGGATTAACTGTATGGACACCCAGTCCATTGTTCACATATTATAGTACAAGACTAATGGAGGGAACTGTGGATTCTGATAGTGGTGCATATGTTCGTGATGCTTTAAAGTCTACTGTAAACGATGGGGTAGCCCTTGAACGTGAATGGCCCTATCTCATTGATAAATTTAACGTTCGGCCTAGTGAGGATGTGTGGGCTAATGCGACAAAGCATCAGACGTTAGAATATTTAAAACTTAATGATACAGATAAAGCTGCAGTACTGGGCTGTCTTAACGATGGTTATCCTTTTATATTTGGAATACGATTATACACATCGTTTACAAACAGTCTTGATACAATGTTTGGCGGCAGTGTGCATGAACCCAACAGAGCTAAAGAAAAGCTTTTAGGTGGGCATTGCATGATGTGTGTTGGGTATCAGAAACGAGATGATGAGAGTGAGTATGCTATTGTTATGAATAGCTGGGGCAGTGGTTGGGGAGATGCCGGTTACTGCTATATTCCATTAAATTATTTATTGAGCTCCGATAGCTATGACTTTTGGACAGTTAGAACGGTCGAAGTATGTGATGAGGATATTGCTGATCCCGTTGCACCAGCACCAGCTCCAATTCCAGTACCTGAACCACCAGCACCAGAGCCAGAACCTGTGCCTCCCACTCCAGAGCCACCTGCTCCTATTGTTCCACCTGCTCCACCAGTTCCTGAGCCGGTTCCTGTTGTCCCTATTGTTCCTGATGTACCTTCGGATATTGTTGATGTGCAAAAGCAAATGGATCGCAATACAGTGATAGCTGTTTTATTGTTTGTGATAGTGTTGACATTGTTCTTTCTTATCAAGTAAACTGTAGAGTAAGTTCGTTAACCCCAAAAATAAAAATATGAGCGACTGCGGCAATCATTCTAATTCCTTTCACACGCGTCGAGAATTTCTTACAGACTTTGGAGCAGGACTTGGTGGGTTATCTCTCGCTGCATTATTTAACATAGATTCAGCTACAGCAGAAGCTGCATCACCGTTAATAGCAAAACCGTCTCATTTCCCAGTAAAAGCAAAAGCTATTATTCAGTTGTTTGCGAGTGGGGCCCCGTCCAGTGTTGATACATTTGACTATAAACCCGAACTTCAAAAGAATGATGGAGTAGAGATTGGCAATGGAAGGTTATTGGGTTCTCCTTTTAATTTTCCAAAATTTGGAAAATCGGGCTTAGAAATTTCTGAAGTGTGGTCTAAACTAGGGCAGCATGCAGATGATATGGCAATCATCAATTCTATGTTTGCAGAGATACCTGATCATGGTATTGCAGCAAAGATGTTTAATACAGGTTCTGCTCAACTACCTAAACCAAGTCTTGGTAGTTGGATGGTATACGGTCTTGGTTCTTTAAATCAGAATATGCCTGGATTTATTTCATTAAACGGAAACGCTGATTGGAGACAATGTGCGTTTCTTCCAGGGATGTATCAAGGATGCAACGTGCAGTATCGATCTACAATCAAAGCTGAAGAAATTTTAGCAAATATTCGCAGTGAGTTTTCTACTCAAGAGCGTCAACGCCGTCAGATTGATTTTGCAAAAGTATTAAATGCCAATCATATGGCTCAATTGCAGAGAGATGTTCAACTTGAATCTCGTATTGAAGCGTTTGAAACAGCGTTTAAGATGCAGACAGAAGCTACTGATGCGTTTGACATTAAGAAAGAACCTCAAGCTATACATGAGCTGTATGGTGCAGGTGAGGAGGCAGCAAAGATGATTGTTGCACGCAGACTAGTTGAAAGAGGGGTTCGTTTTGTTCAAGTGCAGGTTGGTGGGTATGATCATCATACAGACATTAAGGGCAGCATGACAAGAACAGCTGAAAGATACGACAAACCATTCTCTGCTCTATTAACTGATCTTAAACAAAAGGGGTTGCTTGAATCCACTCTTGTTATTTGGGGTGGTGAGTTTGGTAGAACCGTGACAGCAGGAGGAGGTGCAGGTTTACCAGGCAGAGACCACAACGGTAAAGCATTCTCTGTCTGGATGGCTGGGGGCGGTGTCAAGGGTGGTCAGCGTTACGGTGAAACAGATGAAACAGGCGGTAAAGTGGTTAAAGACGCGGTACACATGCACGACTTCCATGCTACTATATTAGCTTTAATGGGATTTGATCACACCAAACTGACTTATAACTACAATGGTAGAGATTTTCGTCTAACAGATAACTTTGGTAATGTAATTAAAGATATTATTGCGTAATCATATGAAAAAAAGTTTGGTTTTTCTTGCGTTGTTTACCGCATCCTGCAGTAATATCTTTGCAAAACAAGACTTTACATCTGAACAGTTAGATTTTTTTGAAGCAAAAGTACGACCGCTTTTAAACGAGAAGTGTTTAGAATGTCATTCTAATGAAAAAGGAAAAGTTAAAGGTGGGCTTTCTTTAGACTCGAGACAAGAGATTCTCAAGGGAGGTGAAAATGGAGATGTCTTTAATAAAGACAGTGTATCAAAGAGCTCTTTGCTAAAAGCCATTAACTGGAACGGTGACCTTCAAATGCCGGAAAAAAAGAAACTCTCTGACGAACAGATATCTATTTTTACACAATGGTTTGAGATGGGTATTCCCGACACAAGACAGGTGGGAGATAAAGCTTTTAAAAACACTAAGAAAAAAAATTATTGGTCTTTTCAGCCTGTTGTTAAGCCTAAGATACCTTTAGTAAAAAATGAGAGTTGGTGCTACAACACTGTTGATAGATTTGTATTAGCTAAACTTGAAGACAAAAAAATTATACCAGCTGTAACGGCACGTAAAGAAACTTTAATCCGTAGAGCTTATTTTGATCTCATAGGTATACCTCCAACACCCAGACAAACAGCAGAGTTTGTTGTAGATGAATCAAGCAATGCATTTGAAAAGGTTGTTGATAAACTATTGGCTGACCCTGGATATGGAGAGCGTTGGGGTAGACATTGGCTTGATACTGCCAGATATTCAGATACAACAGGCGAGCCTAATAATAATGTTAAAGATTATAGATATTCTTATGCTTGGTCTTATAGGGATTGGGTTATTAATTCATTTAATAATGACATGCCCTATGATCAATTCTTAAAGAATCAATTGGCGGCCGATAAAATACCAAATAATAATGTTGCCAATCTAGCGGCATTAGGTTTTCTGACTATAGGTCAGAGATTCAATAATATGGATGATGTTATCAATGACCGTATCGATGTTGTTGGTAGAGGTATGCTGGGGCTAACACTAGCGTGCGCCCGTTGTCACGACCATAAATTTGACCCAATTACTTCAGAAGATTACTATGCGTTACGAGGTATATTTTTAAGCTGTAATGAGCCAAGTGAAGGACCTATTATTGCGGGCGATTCAAATTCTCCTAAGTATATCGAATTCACTAATAAGATGAAAGAATATGAACAAAAGTCTTATCAAGCTTATTATACTATAGTGAGAGAACATGGAAATAAAATCAGAAAGAACGCCCAAGCTATGGCTGAGTTTATAATGGTTCTTGGGAAAAACCCTACCGTTGAACAAAGAGAAAAAGCATCTGAAATTGCTAAGAAAAATAAGTTGGATGAACGAGAAATTGCAGACAATTTTGGCAGAAAATTTAAACCAAATGATCCGTTGCTTGGGCCGTTTGCAAAAATGCATAACGATAAACTTACTATTGAAGAAGTGATAAACGACAAAAAACAAAAACTCTCTCCTGTAGTTTTTGAATTTTTAAAGAAGCAACAAACATCCCCAACAACTGATATAGAAATTGCAAGATTAGTTGGCAGTTTTTTTGAAGAAATTGAAACAAAGGCAGCTTCGGTTTTTGCTCAAATAATGAACCCTGAAACAAAATTAGAAGACGCTAATTTCAATAAAGATCTAGCAGATGTAATTGTTTTCCCGTTTGAGTTAAATTTAATGTCAGATCTTTCAATAGAGAAGCTTAAACAAATTGCTGAGAAATTTCCCATGCAACAACAAGGTGAATTAAGAAACAAAGCTTTTTTAAATCAAATTAATGAATTAAAGTTAACTTTTAAAGGCGGTCCAGTAAGAGCAATGATTATTGAAGATAAGCCTAAACCTGTAGACTCACCACTGTTTGTTAGAGGTAATGCACCAAAGGCTGGAGAAAAAATAAAAATAGTGCCAAGAAAGTTTATTGAAGTTTTAAACACTAACAACCTATCTGAATTTAGTAAGAGTGAAAGTGGCCGCTTAGAACTAGCAGAAGCTGTTGCAAGTAAAAATAACCCTCTTACGGCTCGAGTGATAGTAAATAGAGTGTGGATGTATCATTTTGGAGAAGGATTAGTGAGAACACCGGATGACTTAGGCAATCAATCAGGTATACCAACCCACCCTGAACTGTTAGACTTTCTTGCTAATTGGTTTATGGAAGATTATGGGGCAAAGAAACCAGCCTGGTCGTTGAAAGCTTTACATAAAGCGATAATGCTCTCAAAGACATATCAGCAAAGTAGCAACACCATTTCTAAAATTCAATTAGATGAATATAGCAAGTTAGACCCGGGTAATAGCCTACTCTGGCATGCTAATGTACGTAGATTGGATTTTGAATCTTACAGAGATTCGTTGTTGAGTATGGGTAAAGTACTACAGAGAGATGTTGTAGGTGGGCCTTCTTTTAATGTACTTGAAGAGCCTTTTATATTTAGACGAACAGCATATGCGTATATAGACAGAGCAAATATGCCTGATGTAATGATGCAGTTTGATATGTCAAACCCAACTGAGCCAAACACGAAGAGAACCAGCACCATTGTACCGCAGCAAGCATTGTTTTTAATGAATAGCCCGCTTGTCGCAAACATCGTACAAAACATCTCACACAGACAGGAAATGGTGGATGCTATTAAACTTGAAAAAAATACTGATAAAGGTATTATAACCGCATTTAGAATTGTATTACAACGAACACCAACGCTTTCTGAACGAACGTTTGCGTTAAACTTCTTATTAAAAGAAAGTAAAGAGCAAGAAAATGTAAAAACTGCTATGAATCCTCTAGCTAAAGAAGCTCAGAAAAAGGCTGAAGATAAATACAAACAAGCTCTAAACAATAATAATTCTCGTAAAGCCATTGTAAACGAAGGCCAGGTAACAGAGCGTGCCGCTTTTTCACCATGGGAAGTTTTAATACAATCTTTAATATTTACAAATGAAGCAGCGTATGTAAATTAAGATGAAGCGACAGATTTACGAATGCTCTCTTTGTGGCAGAATATGGACTAGGCTCACTTTGAGGATGGAGCAGGGTAAGACTTGCAATAAAAAGTGTGCGAGTATAAAGGGTTATCTCTGCGGCGATCGTAAAGAGACAGGCATCGAACTAAAGCTGCAGGAGATATTGAGTGAAATGGGTATAGAGTATACTACTCAAAAACCTTTGTTGGGGGTCACTGTAGCAGACATATTCATTGAACCTAACGTGGCCGTATTCGCTGACGGCACATACTGGCATAGCGGTGCAGCTAAAGAATACAAGGATGCGGAGAAAACAAAAACACTCAAACGCGGTGGGTACGTGGTACTGCGTTTAGAAGAAAAAGAGATAAACAAAGATGTTGATAAGATTAAATTAAAATTGCTTGAGGCTTATGGAAAGCGTAGAATAAAGAAAGAATTATGAATACAGAGCAGGCATACATCAACGGGTTTGTTAAGAGAGCATCGCAATACGGCTTCAACCAGGATGAGGCTCTTTATATACTAAAGAGGGCAAACACTCAGGGGATAAAAAATCCCATTAAACCTGACCCTATGTGGGAATCTGGTAAAGCTCCCACCACAACCCAAACCGCCGCAGCTCCCAAGATTACTGCAGCTAAGCAGAATAATGCCGTGCAGCCCTCTGCAGATCCAGCGCCAACATCAATGCCTTCCAGAGCATCCATGATGACACAAACACCTGAAACCGTTGCTCAAAATCGAGAAATAGCTAATATTCCGTTGAGTGGTATGACACCAAAAAATCAATGGGAATCGCAGTTGCATAAGATCATGGCACAAAAACCTGTATTTAATGTTGGGGATAATGAAAACAACTTTCGTGGCGGTATCCGACCTGATAGCACTATCGATGATTTAGCAGCAAAAAACGCACCTTACCCTATAGAAATGGCTGGAGATCACATGAACAATTTAGTGAGGGCTTTAATGAGCGACGGCACGCCAGCGAAATATATGCACCATTTCCCTGATAGTCCACAAAATGGTGAAACACCACGTAGTGCTTTTCTTCCTTATACTATTCAGGGTATAAAGGCTAATGATCCTCGAGGAATAAAAATTGATCACGTTAATGAAATTCATAATCACCTAAAAAAATATGATCCAACTTGGGGACCTGATTTTAGGATACCTGTCGAAAAGCATGATATGCCTGAAGAAGAATCTGATTTACACACGCCTTGGTTAAATTATGCCGGTAGAAAAGCCCAGTTTGAAAAGCTATTTGCTGATCGTATAAATAACATGAACGATCCCACAGCAAATCTAACAACAAATTTACAATAATATGAATACAGAGCAGGCATACATCAACGGGTTTGTTAAGAGAGCATCGCAGTACGGTTATACAAGAGAAGCAGCATTCAAGTTGGCTGGTATAGCTGAAGACACTGGACTAGACATGAAAGATCTGGGTCTTGGTGGTAATGAGTTTAGTGCCAAACCTTCACCAGCAGGAATCAAGATCAATGAGCAGAATCCACCACCAGTACCTGCCCCAACTGCACAACCAAACAAAGGGTTTTTGAGTCAATTGTTCAGTCGTCCAGCACCAATACCTATCGCACATACAGCTAAATAATTATGGCTACCGCAACAACAGTAACAGAAATGAACTCTGGGAAACACCCAGAAGGAAGTAAGAGATCTTCTCATTGGTCTACCACACGTAAACATCATCTAGAGAAGCACGCTGAGTGTGCTCTTTGTGGTGGTACGAAGAAACTAAACGTACATCACATCAAGCCTTTTCATGTACATCCTGAGCTAGAGTTAGAGCCATCTAATCTAATTACTCTTTGCGAAGACAAAGGAAATGGGGTATACTGTCATTTATTCTTTGGTCACCTAGGCAACTACAAAAGCATCAATCCGAACGTTGTTGAGGATGTGCTGTTGTGGAAAGAAAAGCTAAGCAATAAACCAAAAGACGCAAAAGATTTAGAACAATAATATGAACGTAGAACAACAAGCATACATCGAAGGATTCGTAAAGAGAGCAAGTGAATATAGATTTAGCCGTAATGAGGCTATTGAACTATTAAAAACATCTGCCGAGAAAGCTCCATACAACGGAGTTAAGACTTTGGGTGAGCTGTGGAATGAGTTTAGATCTGGTAAACCCACTATGGCTACTAAGCTTCCTGTATCCGTAGGCACTCCTTCAATCAATCCTAACCTAGTCGTTAAATAATATGAACACACAACAACAAGCATACATCGAAGGATTCGTTAAAAGAGCATCACAATACGGCTTCAACTATAATGAAGCTATTGAACTATTGAAGCAGGCAGCATTAACTGCAGATCAGCACAAATTAGATGTGAACCATAATGGGAAGATTGAGGCGAGCGATCTTAAGGCTTTGCGCAATCGTAAAAAGACTGTAAAGACTGCTGGACCTGTACCTGAAATGGATACTCAGCCTGGCGGTATGACTGCCTCTCGAGCAGCAAATAACCCGGTACGCAATACAGCTCAGGCTCCTGCTCCTGGAGTATCTGCCGCCAGCAAAGCTGATTCATTAAAATATAGACTTCCAATTCCCACGGGCGGAACAACAGAACCAAGGAAGTAATCTTATGCCTGCCCGTTCAGAAGCTCAACAAAGATTGATGGGGATGGCTCTTTCTGCAAAACGCGGCAAGGGTCATTACGGTGGTAAAGTTAAAGAAATTGCAAATAGTATGACTCTAAAACAACTACATGATTTTGCTGCTACAAAGCATGAAGGACTGCCTGAAAAGAAAGCTTTTGTAGAAGGCTTTGTTAAAAGAGCAAATGAATACGGCTTCAATCAGAATGAGGCTATTGAACTATTAAAAGAGGCTGAGTCTAGCTGGCTGGGCAGATATATGGCAGCTAAAACAGTTCCTCAGAGCATTGCAATGAATAAAGCTGTGATTATGAATGAAATTGACCCTACCGGAGAATTTCAAGAAAAAAACCTATTCATGACGCCTGAAACATTTAAAAAGCAGAGAGAGCTTGCATACGGACATTTGAGAAATACTTTAAAAAGATCAACTGCAGCTGGTACAGGTAAAAACTTTCTTTTGGGTGCCGGGCTCGGCGGATTAGTGGGAGCGGTACAGGGCGGGGTGTTAGGAGAAGAACTTCACCACGATCCACTCACAGGTGCAGGTATAGGAGGATTAGCCGGAGGTCTAACCTTGGGCGGTATAATGGCACTAGAAAACCTTGCAGGAAGATTGAAAAATAAAGTAATTACTGACGAAGATATTGCAAAAATGCGTGAGCAGCAAAAGCACAATTCGATAACATCTGAATTTATGCCATTTAGAGAGATGATTGACGCGCATAGGGCAGGAAAGCCTCGAGAACAGTAAAACTAAATGAACAAAGCTCAACAACAGCGGGCACTGCAGTATAAGATCTGCATATCAAAGCTAGCTGCTATTGATGTGAAGAGCTTTGAGCATCCACCCATAGTTCAGAACACTCCGGTGGATAACATACTGTCTCTCGTACTAGGAAAGAATTATATTCCGCGTCCTCAGCATGGTGAAGACGTCGTGGATGCAATGAATCGTGGTAGTAGAGAACTGGATTCTCATGATCTGCAGGCGGACGCTATACTAAATAATCCCGTAACAAAGCGCCTAGGTTTAGGTGGTACGACTGGTAAGCTAATGGCAGAGTCTCTAAGCTATAGTCCTGAATTAAGGAGCAAGCTATCTCCGTTGTTTGGTGGTGACCCAGCCCAAGCAGCTAAACATCTACATAGAGGTTTATATAACGCTGGTGCTTTTGGTCCATTATCGTCCGGTAACGCTAAAGACATTATGGGATCGATAAATGATAATTTCTATAAGTCTGGAGAAATGGGTAGAGCAATAGCAGCTAAGATAGCTAGAGAAAGACTCATTGGTGGTATGGGAGACAACAAACCTGACAGTGCTTTTCCTAGAAAAGAACTAGCAAAAGGTAAAAAGCATGAGAGTGAGCACACAGACAACAAGTCTATTGCAAAAGAAATAGCAAAAGACCATCTCAGTGAAAGATCAGATTATTATACCGCACTAGACAAAAGCAAGCTAGGACATTTTAAGTATTAAAAGTTGATAAGCTCGTCTGTTTGAAGTAAGATGTATTTAACTTTATGGACGAAAAACAGCAAATTGATCAGCTGAAACCTGTTGGTATATTGCACAGTGCCGATTTGTTTGTGGTTGAACAGGACGGTACAGTTAGAAATGTTACATTTGGATTAATCAGGGACACTCTCACAGAAGGTCTGTCATCTGCTAGAGAGCTAGAGCTTAGAACAAATAGTGGATATCTTCAATGGAATTATAGGGGTTCTACCGATCTCTGGAAAAACCTTGTCGCACTAGCGTCACTAACAGGACCCTCAGGCTTAAACGGTATTGATGGTATTGACGGCACTGACGGTAGAAACGTAGAACTGCGCAACAACCTGGCAACTAATTTTGTTCAGTGGCGATATGCAGGTGATACCTCCTGGACAGACTTGGTTGATATTTCTAATTTGACTGGTGCTACCGGGCTAGGAGCTACTGGAGTTACAGGTGATGTTGGACCTACCGGGATTACTGGTCCTACTGGTATTACTGGTCCTACTGGTCCTACTGGAGTTACAGGTGATCGAGGGCCTACTGGCATTACTGGACCTACTGGACCTACTGGACCTACTGGTCCTACTGGACCTACTGGTCCTACTGGTGTTACAGGTGATACTGGACCTACTGGTGTTACAGGTGATACTGGTATTACTGGACCTACTGGTGTTACAGGTCCTACTGGACCTACTGGTGAAACTGGTCCTACTGGAGCCACAGGAGAACAGGGTGCTACTGGTCTTGGTGATAAATACCAGACGACTTCAGCCACTTCAATGGCTGTGGAAAATGGTTCTCAGCATTTGGTTGTAGAAACTGGCTTGGCATATAGCCCAAATCAGACAATTATCATTACCTGTTCCACCACGCCTGCAAATTACATGCACGCTACGGTGATATCGTACGACCGTTATACAGGAATGATGCTTGTTGAGGTGACCAACAGCTCTGGTAGCGGTACGTACAATTCGTGGATCGTTAATCTCGACGGAGCCGTGGGCGCAGTGGGGGCAACGGGGGCTATTGGAGCCAGTGGTCCTTCTGGAGCTACCGGGGCAACTGGTCCTTCTGGACTTACTGGAGCTACTGGTAATATGGGTCCTACTGGTGAAACTGGGTCCTCTGGAGCTACAGGACCCTCTGGAGCTACGGGACCTAAAGGGGATTCTGGCACTGACGCTAATCAAATAGGTCCTACAGGTGCAACTGGACCCTCTGGCGCTACTGGCACTGTATTAAATTTTATTGGCGATTGGGTTTATGGTTATTACCCAGCCAACACGGTTGCTCTTTCTACTATAACTAGAAACACTTACATACTTGTTGGGGATTATTTTGCTACCCAAGATCCCTCACTGGACCCGGTGGCTTGGAAAATTTATAATTATGCTGGTTCCACTGGCGCTACAGGATTTACTGGTGCTACTGGTGCTGACTCTACTGTTCCTGGTGCTACTGGAGCTACTGGACCTACCGGAGCTACTGGTGCTGACTCTACTGTTCCTGGACCTACCGGAGCTACTGGTGCTGACTCTACTGTTCCTGGTGCTACTGGTGCTACAGGATTTACTGGTGCTACTGGTGCTGACTCTACTGTTCCTGGACCTACCGGAGCTACAGGATTTACTGGTGCTACTGGCGCTGACTCTACTGTTCCTGGTGCTACTGGAGCTACAGGCGCAGCTATTCTAAGTGGGCATGGGACTCCAAACAGAACGCCACAGATAGGAGATTTTTTCCTAAACGTAGATGGCTACACGCTTTCTGGTCCATGGAATGGTTCTTATTTTGAGACTACAGTCAATGTTTATGGTCCTATGGGGGTTACTGGTGATGTTGGTCCTGTTGGAGCTACAGGAGCTACTGGTGCTGACTCTACTGTTCCTGGACCTACCGGAGCTACTGGGCCGTCTGGAACGCCCGGAGAAGCATATTCCCTGCCTGTATGGTTCGAGGGTGACAATACTGCGAATTATTATATTTCTTCTTTAAATACAACAAACGCTAATGCTACAATGGTAGTAGTCGCCGGAGTAGTACAGCAGCCTATAGTAAATTATACAATTACAACGGTTGGTAGTGAGATACATATAGTGTTTCCTATCAATATCCCAGTAGGGGTGTATTTCTCAGTTCAGCAGTTGCAACAATAACCAAATCAAACACAAAATAAAATAATATGAGTAATCTCCAAAAAATCACACGTTTCATCCTTGATGACGACGTAAAATCTTCCTTATTTACACAGCGTGGTCCGTTCACGTTGAATCAAACCTATAATGCTAATGACTTTGTCCAGTATCTGGGCAGCACGTATTTGGCCCTTGCAGACAATGCTGGTGCAACTACACCTGACAATGACCCCACGAACTGGAGTGTTTTTGTTGCGGCTGGGGCTACAGGGGATTCAATCGTTGGAGCCACAGGAGAAACTGGTGCTACAGGGGAACAGGGTGCTACTGGTCTTGGTGATAAATATCAAACAGAGTCCAACTCGCAAATCACGATCGTTGGATCTGGAACAATTAATTTTAACGTAGAAGGCGGTCTTTCTTATACTGCTAATCAGACAATCGTAATTACTGATGCAAGTAATGTAGCTAACTACATGATTGCAGATGTGATTTCCTACACAAAACTGACTGGTGCGATGAGTGCCACAGTTACAGCCTCTGCTGGTAGCGGTTCTCCTACATCCTGGGTAGTCAACCTTGATGGTGCTGTTGGCGCCGTCGGTGCTACTGGGGTAACTGGACCGACTGGACCTACTGGTCAAGGGTTCACAAACAGAGGTATATGGTACTCGGCGTATATTTACTATGCCTATGACATCGTTGCTGATGGTGCTGGTAATACTTATATCGCAATTCAGTCTGTTCCTGCTAACACGCCTGTGTCTGACTCAGCGTATTGGCAGTTGTTTGCTGAACAGGGTGGTACAGGTGATATCGGACCTACTGGACCGTCTGGTGAGCAGGGAGCTACAGGGCAACAAGGTCTCATCGGTTCTACAGGCGCCACAGGTGAAGCTGGTGCTGATTCTATTATTCCTGGACCTACAGGAGCAACTGGTTTAGTTGGACCTACAGGCGAAACCGGAGCTACTGGTTATGGTCAGCAAGGCTGGGATGGTGCTACAGGTGCCACCGGCGCTGATTCTACTGTTCCTGGACCTACAGGAGCAACTGGAGAACAGGGTTTTACTGGAGCGACAGGTGAGCAGGGGGCTACAGGAGGCCAGGGAGGTATGGGTGACACAGGTGCTACTGGTCCTACTGGTCCTACAGGTTATACTGGTGGCCTAGGAGCTACTGGTGCTACCGGTGAAGTTGGTCCTACTGGTCCTACTGGTCTTACTGGGGTTACTGGTGATGTTGGTCCTACAGGACCTACTGGTGAGCAAGGTGTAACTGGTGATACTGGAGCTACTGGAGTTACCGGAGATACTGGTCCTACTGGAGTTACTGGAGACGTTGGTCCTACTGGTCTTACTGGAGTTACTGGAGACGTTGGTCCTACTGGAGCTACTGGTCTTACTGGAGATGTTGGAGCTCCCGGGGCAACTGGAGAACAGGGTTTTACTGGGGCTACAGGTGTTACTGGTGACACAGGTCCTACTGGAGTTACTGGAGATACTGGTCCTACCGGAGTTACAGGCGATCTTGGACCTACCGGTGTAACTGGGGATGTGGGTCCCACAGGAGAAACTGGTCCTACCGGTATTCAGGGTGCTACCGGTCCTTTAGGTGTGACTGGAGATGTAGGACCTACTGGTGAAGTTGGTCCTACAGGTATTCAAGGAGCAACTGGTGAACAAGGTGTGACTGGAGATACTGGTCCTACCGGAGAAACTGGTCCTACAGGTATTCAAGGAGCAACTGGTGAACAAGGCGTAACTGGTGATGTTGGTCCTACTGGTCCTTCTGGAGAACAAGGTTCTACTGGAGCAACTGGACAGCAAGGTGTGACTGGTGACACAGGTCCTACTGGTCCTTCTGGAGAACAAGGTTCTACTGGAGCAACTGGACAGCAAGGTGTGACTGGTGACACAGGTCCTACTGGAGTTACTGGAGATACTGGTCCTACTGGACAGCAAGGTGTAACTGGAGATAGTGGTCCTACTGGTGCTACAGGCGCTACAGGTGTTACTGGAGATACTGGTCCTACTGGAGTTACCGGAGCAACTGGCCAAGACTCTACTGTTCCTGGTGCTACTGGACCTACTGGAGAAACTGGTGCTACTGGACCTACTGGAGAAACTGGTGCTACTGGTATTACTGGCTTAGATGGTCCTACTGGTCCTACTGGCACTGTATTAAATTTTATTGGTGATTGGGTTTATGGTTATTATCCGGCCGACACTGTTGCTGTTTCTACTATAGATAGGAATACTTACATACGTACTCAGGCTAATGCTTATGCTCATGACCCAACACTAGATCCCGCATACGATGCGGTAGTCTGGTCGATTTATACTTATGCTGGATTAACAGGACCTACTGGTGAGCAAGGTGTAACTGGCGATACTGGTCCTTCTGGAGAACAAGGTTCCACTGGGGCAACTGGTGAGCAAGGTGTGACTGGTGATGTTGGTCCTACAGGGCCTACTGGAGAACAGGGTTCCACTGGAGCAACTGGTGAACAAGGCGTAACTGGTGATGTTGGTCCTACAGGGCCTACTGGTGAGCAAGGCGTAACTGGTGATACTGGTCCTACTGGAGTTACTGGAGATATTGGACCTACTGGAGCCACTGGCCATTTTGGTTCTACTGGAGCCACAGGTGTAACTGGTGCAACTGGGGAACAAGGTTCTACTGGACTTGGAGATAAATATCAGACTACATCGACCTCAACGCTGACTGTGCAAAATGGTGCGCACAATTTCACCATTGAAACTGGGCTAGCGTATTCACCAAATCAGACCGTGATTATTACGGATTCGACCGCCGCAGGCAATCATATGCACGCGACTGTTGTATCTTATGACCGCATGAGCGGCGAAATGTATGTCAATGTAACCGCGCACAGTGGCAATGGCACACACAGCGCGTGGATTGTCAACCTCGACGGAGCCGTTGGTGCAGTCGGCGCAACAGGGGTTATTGGGGCCAGTGGTCCTTCTGGAGCTACAGGCGAAACTGGACCTACTGGTCCTACTGGAAATATCGGACCTATAGGTGTTACTGGTGACACAGGTCCTACAGGCCCTACTGGACCCACCGGTGAACAAGGTTCTACTGGTATCCAAGGTTCTACCGGTGTGACTGGAGATACTGGTCCTACTGGGGTTACTGGCGATACTGGTCCTACTGGTATTCAAGGTTCTACCGGTGTTACTGGTGACACAGGTCCTACTGGTGTGACAGGTGATACTGGGGCTACGGGTATTCAGGGAGCTACAGGTGTAACTGGAGACACTGGTCCTACTGGAGTTACTGGTGATGTTGGACCTACTGGCGAAGTGGGACCCACTGGTTGGACAGGCCAACAAGGTTATGATGGAGCTACTGGTGCGACTGGGCCCTCTGGTGCTACTGGCCAAGACTCAACTGTTCCTGGACCTACTGGCGAAACTGGAGCCACTGGCTGGACTGGTCCTACCGGAGCTACTGGTGACACAGGTCCTACAGGTTATACTGGGGCTACAGGTGTTACTGGTGACACAGGTCCTACTGGAGTTACTGGAGATACTGGGCCTACTGGTATTCAAGGTTCTACAGGTGTTACTGGAGACACTGGTCCTACTGGTGTGACAGGTGACACAGGTCCTACTGGTATTCAAGGTTCTACGGGTGTTACCGGTGACACAGGGCCTACTGGAGTTACTGGTGATACTGGTCCTACCGGTATTCAAGGTTCTACGGGTGTTACTGGAGATACTGGTCCTACTGGTGTGACAGGTGACACAGGGCCTACTGGTATTCAGGGAGCAACTGGTGAGCAAGGAGTTACTGGTGATGTTGGTCCTACCGGCCCTACTGGTCCTACTGGGGTTACTGGAGATACAGGTCCTACTGGGGTTACTGGAGATACTGGTCCTACTGGTCCTACTGGGGTTACTGGAGACGTTGGTGCTACCGGTCCTTTAGGTGTGACTGGAGATACTGGTCCTACCGGAGAAACTGGTCCTACTGGTCCTACTGGAGTTACTGGTGATGTTGGTCCTACTGGAGTTACTGGCGATACAGGTCCTACTGGTGTTACTGGTGACACAGGGCCTACTGGGGTTACTGGTGATACTGGTCCTACTGGGGTTACTGGTGACACAGGTCCTACTGGAGTTACTGGAGATACTGGTCCTACTGGTCCTACTGGAGTTACTGGAGATACTGGTCCTACTGGTCCTACTGGGGTTACTGGTGATACTGGTCCTACTGGTCCTACTGGTCCTACTGGGGTTACTGGTGACACAGGTCCTACTGGTCCTACTGGAGTTACTGGAGATACTGGTCCTACTGGTCCTACTGGAGTTACTGGAGATACTGGTCCTACTGGGGTTACTGGTGATACTGGTCCTACTGGAGCCACTGGCTGGACTGGTCCTACCGGAGTTACTGGTGACACAGGTCCTACAGGGCCTACTGGAGAACAGGGTGTAACTGGAGATACTGGTCCTACTGGTCCTACTGGCATAACAGGTCCTACTGGTCCTACTGGGGAACAAGGTGTTACCGGCGATCAAGGCCCTACAGGTGCTACTGGACCTTTTGGACCTTCTGATGCTGCTGAATCTGAATTCACAGCTGATGGATCCAGCATCTCGTTCATGCCTATTGTTGGATATAACGGAGACAATACTGCCTCGAAGTACCAGGTGTTCGTTGATGGAGCTTATCAACCCACATCTGCCTACACGATTGATAGCGTGAGTTATGATGGTCGCGTTACATTAAATCAGACTCCAGCAAGTGGAGTTAAGGTCTATGTGCGTGCTCTTGGATCTGCTGACGGCTATGTGCCTGTTCCTAATCTCCTGCTTCCGAGCGGTGTGAAGGAGACGGCCGCAGTCACAGCCTCTGCATTCGCTTCATCGTTGAACATCGACGCTCTTACAGCGAGCATCGTTGTTTCTACAGCTGACGCTAGTGTGGACTCGGTGATCAATGTACGCGGTTCAAATGTGTTGTCCCTTGACGCACATATGGCTGTGAATCAGGTGTTGAGTGTTACTGTTCTCATGAAAAATGGTGCTACAGCATATCGCTTCACAGACTTCCACATTGACGGAAGCGCAGCGACAGTGCTCTGGGCGAACGGTAATGTGCCTGCAGCAGGCAACGCGAACAGCAGGGATCTGTACTCGTTCACAATCGTTAAGACAGCCTCTAACACATATACTGTGTTGGGTGACTTCGTAACGTTTGCTTAATAGTTAAAAAAAAGAAACCTTGGGAGGGAGTATCGGTTTGGTACTCCCTCCCTATTCAAATTAATGAGACCGAAAAATCTTTGTTCGATCGGTTCAATTATTTAAAATAATTGTTGATTAGGGTGAGTCTAGTATACATACTAATTGGATATGAAGAATATCCACTGTTTAGCAGTACCCCATACCATAACTAATTCAGATTACGTAGCTTGCGCTTTTACACAAAAGGTAAAAAAGTTTCTCACCATGTTCAAAGACAGTAGTGAGTACCGCACCATTCACTATGGTCACAAAGACTCTGATACTGATGCTCACGAGCAGGTAGACATCACCGACAATCAAACGCTCATTGACGCGTACGGCGACTATAACTGGCGCTCACAGCAATTCAAGCATTCAAGAGACGATGTAGCTCACAAGACTTTCAATGCAAAGGCACCTATTGAGATAGCTAAAAGAAAGAAGCGTGGGGATCTTGTACTAGCCTTTTGGGGCGGTACGCAAGAAGCATGTCACACAGCTAACGCAAATAACGATCTTATTGTTGTAGAACCCGGCATTGGTTCTGGGTATGCATTTGCGCAATTCAGGTGCTATGAAAGCTATCCTCTCAAGAGCGCATTCATTGGAGCTAGCGGCGTGTCCTACTGCCAGCCAAAGTGGTACTGGAGAATTGTGCCAAACTATTTTGATCTACGAGATTTTGAATCTCAACCTAAACGTGAAGATTATGCATTGTATATTGGCAGAATTGGTACCAATAAAGGATTGGATATTGCCATCGACGCTACACGTCGTCTAGGTATTAAGCTCAAGGTATGCGGGCAGGGAAGTCCTAAGGGTGTAGGACTAGAAGCCTGGCCAGAACATGTAGAGTTTCTTGGATATGCTGATGTAGCTCTTCGTAAAAAGCTCATGGGTGAAGCAAAGTTTGGTTTTCTTCTTAGCACTTATTGGGAACCATTTGGCGGTACTGCTGTAGAAATGATGCTCAGCGGCTGTGTCCCTGTGTGCACAGATGCTGGAGCAATGACTGAATATATCGTTGACGGTGTGAACGGATTCCGTTGCAATACTATGGGAGACATTCTCAGGGCTTGTCGTCTTGTGGATACTATCGATCGAGCTAAGATGATTAAATTTGCACAGACGAACTTCTCCTTAGCTGGAGTAAAGCCTAAGTTTGAGAAAGCATTCACAGACTTTAATAACGTATTTCATGCTAAAGGTTGGTATGAAGATCACAATTTGCCTCTCACAGGCTGCGGGCTAGACTATAAAGATTTGTACATCTAGACTAGCTAAACCAGTTAAATAAAATTAAGGGTCCCTTCGGGGACTCTTTTTTATGTCTTGAGTAGCGAATCTATAAATGCTACTATTTATTGATATCTAGAAACTACAGCTTTATGAACAGAGAAAACACACGGTCAGGACTTGCAGCAGATATCGGAGCAGCCGCTTCGTATAGCAATCAATACTACTACGGCACAGATACCGGAGTGTACTACTACTCTGACGGGACGAGTTGGACGATTAAAACTTTTAATGTGGCAAATAGTGTCTACAACCGCGCAGGAACAATCACCGCAGGCAATACTGCTCAATTGCTTACGGCAGCAGCCACAAAGAGAAAATGGCTGTTCTTTCAAAATCTTGCTACTGATGCGGACATGTACCTTGGAATAGGTTACGTACCCACTACAAGCAATGGTATGTTTATAGCTAGGAGTGGTGGTAATATTCGTTTTGAGGTTTACGTGCCTACCGACGCTATCTATGTTCTTTGTGCCACTACCGGTAAAGCCTTTGTATGCCTAGAAGGCTTCTAATATGTTACTACCCAGCCATATAATTAAGCTGGCAAAGTCTCTAGAACTCAAACAGCTTTTAGAGGCTAAAAAAAGGTCAGATAAGAACGACTATAGCGGTAAGAATGAGATATTGAGTGCGCTGCTCAAAAGGCGCCCAGATCAGTTCAGAGTAGACCAACTACTCAACGATAAGTACGTGGGCATCACGCACAAGCCTTCAGGATTTAAGATACATACAGCCAGATCGTTGATTCCTACAGGGATCGAGCATAATTATACAAAGACCAAGACCTAGTAAACTATCTGCTGATATTGTGGTATAATATATTGAGTCTCTTATAACCAAGAGACAAAATTTAAATATGCGATCACTAATACCTAAAAATATTGAGGCAGGTTTTGTTAAAAGTTCGTCTCAGCAAGAGCGAGTACGTGTGGTGCTACCATACAAAGGTCAATACTTATTAGAGCGTCTGACCAATCCTAATTGGCCAAAAAACATCGGTAAGATGCGTCATATAGGCGGAGGTATTGAGTCTGGTGAAACACCACAAGAAGCGGCGTCTAGGGAGATGTACGAGGAGCTGGGTGTGCAGATCAATCCAGACCACTTTGTGGCTCTAGGTAAACACGACGGGCATCACTATCTAGAGTTGAAGAACCACAATCTTCACCCAGGACAGTTCAATGCTACGGTCGGGTCAGATCCAATTATTACGCTAGAAAAGCAGCATCCATCAGGCTCCAAATATATGGGGCCTAGTCTGCATCAACTATATAACGGGCGCTAGCCTGGAAAGAGGTCCAACCCCTCTTTTTTTAGCTACTACAAGGCGTCAAAATAGTATAGTATAGGCTATATGACGAAAGCTAAAACACCCAAAAAGCCGGACACTAGCCCTAAAGTATATCAGCGCGAAAAGATCGACTTTGATCTACATATTAGAAATCTTCCTTGGACACCCAAGCAAGAAGCTTTGTTTGAGCTAGGCGTACGCAAAGACGCTAGGATTATTTTCCTCTCAGGACCTGCAGGAAGCTCAAAAACAACATGTGCAATGCGCATAGCTTTGCAGCTCCTAAACGAAAAGAAAGTGTCAGACATTGTGTGCGTTAGAGCTGCAGTAGAAAGTAGCGACGCCAAGCTAGGCTATCTTCCTGGAGACATCACAGACAAGTATGGTCCTTACATGGGTCCGTTTGAGGATAAACTAGAAGAACTTCTTCCTGAAGCTGAAGTCAAAAAGCTAAAGGCCGACAACAGGATTGACTACAAACCTATTAACTTTGTACGTGGTGCAAGCTGGACTGCCCGATGCGTGATCCTAGACGAATGTCAAAACCTTACAATCAATGAACTGCAAACACTCATGACTCGTATAGGTAAGTTTACAAAAATGATTATCTGTGCAGATAGTAAACAGTCAGATTTGCCAAAGAGCAAACAAGGAGCTTTTGATCGGTGCAGTAAGATGTTTGATACTGATGAAGCCAGGGCTTTTGGTATTTACAGTCTACACTTTACTAACGAAGACATTGTTCGTAGTGAGCTGTGTCGATTTATTGTAGAGGCGTTTGAGACTAATCATTACCTGCTACACCCAGAGCAGCAGAAGCCTGCTCCCGTGCCCGAATCTATACCAATGATGACGGTTCCTTGGAGACCTGGAGAAGCCTAGTATGAAATGCAAGGTATTGTCTATATACTCTGCAATTTTATTGGTGCTTGCTGAGAAAGTTTTGGCTGGCGACAATAAAGAATCTCAGCTGATTCGAAGAGCCTATCTAGATATACTAGGTGTTCTTCCCACAGCTGAAGAGCTCGCCTGGTATTGCGAGTACAATACAGACGGATACAGAGTAGCTGTAGACTGGCTGGTAAAGAGATCCTCAGCAGACAATAAGACAAGAAGGTTTTTGCTATCTGCTGAGTACAGAAACAAGCCACTAGAAGATATCAAAATAGCAGACCTAGAGAAGAACATATTCTATCTCTCTGGGCTTGAGTATCGCGAAGGTGCAATTGAATTAAAGCAGGCTAAGCAGAAGTTTATAGAGCTAGCTAAAAAGGAAGCAGATGCTGACCTGGATATTATAGACTATATGTGTAACCAGCTAATGAGTAGGGTTACTGGTGTAGACGAGGCTAATATGCTGCTAGGAGTACTAAGAAAGAATGGCTGGGACGACACCCTAGAGGCCATCCTAGACCTCTATGACGTTAAACATAAGTAATGACTTAGTTGGTAATTATTGAATTATTGGATCCGGTGCGTTTACCTCGTGCAGGCTTTTGAGCCCCTTGCTCAACTTGTTCAGCAGTCTCCTGTTCAACCTCAGCCACCTCAACAGACTTAACTGGTTCTTCCGCAATCTCAATCTTTTCTTCCGAGGGTGCCGCTGGCAACTGCTCTCTAGGAGCTTCAACACGCTCGAGAATATCTTTTATATAGCCGATGTCATTTGACCTTTTCTTGTCTGCCTGAATCTCTAGTAACCTATTTAAGGCGAGTATCAGTGTAACTGCCAGCGGGTCAAATACAGCAATAAGCGCAAATATAAAATACTGCACAGCCGTGTCCAGATCTGTGTGCAGTGCATTAGCAATAAACTTAAACGAACCTATATCTGTTGACTTATTGGTTTCCATTTTTAATGAGAGCAGCTCCTCGTCAAGAACAGACAATAATTCTTTTGCTTGTTTGATCTCTGTTTCTTTTCTAGCCAGCTCTTCGTTAGCCTCAGCGATTGCTTTATAGGCTTGATCTCTTGGGGCCTTATAGTTGCCCGAGTCTTTAATTCGCTGCTCCTGGGCTGTACGAATCTCGTTAAGCGATTTAATTCTGTTTGTGTCCAACTCTATCGTTTCCAAGGCAGACTTTCTGTTGTTTTGATTTAGCTCTATCTTAGCGTCGATAGAGCCCATGATTCCTGCGTGTCGCTGATACGCATTACTAAGAAACCCAAAGATTCCTAGACTGGTAATGCCCATGAGGATCACTACAGCAGTGCATAGATATAACCTTAGTAATCTACTGATGCTTTTCCAGTGGTTGTGTAGAAAAGAAGCGGCTACGAGTTTTCCTAGCTCCAGTGAGCTTGCCATGATTCCCACAGCGATGGTGCTTCCAGAAAACAGTACAGTGAGTCCTTTAATGCTGAAAAAGGCAGAGCAGCCAGCCACAAACAGTGCGGTAAATGTGGTAAGTACTATGAAGAACATATGTTCTAATTATAGTTGATAGCTAAAAAGAAACCAGCCCATAATCACAAGGACTATGGGCTGGTACAACTCACAATTATCTAAAATTATACGGCGGCCGGATCGATGAACTCTACGATCAACGCGCTCACAGGTACTGGACCATTATCGCAAGAGTAGTTAAGTCTGTAATTTCCTGTTACTTCTTGGCCAGCGATAATTAATCGTGGTTTGATGGTTGCACTGCCAGGAACAAACGCTACGTTGCTTGCAAGCTTGAGTGCAGGGGGGGCTGCAGATTCGATATCCTTGACCAGGCGACTAACGGCGTCAGCGTATTTTCTAGAGGTTGGGCAGCTTTTGCGGGACTGCACACATTTCTCTGCTTTATCCGAATACTCGTCCGCGTGTTCGTTATACCAGAAAGCAAATGCCAGCTGATCTTCGACATCTTGATTATTGATGCACACCTTTTGGTTCATGCATTGTTTTGCTGTGTTGACCTGTTCATCTGCAGCATCAGCAAGCCACTGTTTTGCTTCTTCAACAGTCATATTGATTTCAGCTAAAGCTTTGGCTAGACGTTGTTTATTTTTGAGTTGGATATATTTGCTCATAGTTTGTTGTTGGTTGTTTAATCAGATTACCAATTATTTTAACCTCTGCAAGCACTTTTTAACACTCTGCGATATTTTGTTTGTTTTTTGGTATAATATATTGATGAGCAACAACTACCTGTTGAACATCTTTTAACCCTAGCAGAAAAACCAAAAATGCGTACAATCGGAACACCGAAACCAAAAATCAACCTAGACACCTATGAGGCGAATCGTAGAATACCTAGCGCCAGAGATTTAGAGTTGCTATTTATGAAGGTAGACAGGTCGCGCCCAGCGATCACAGTGAAAAGAAAGCAGGAGGAGGTAAAGAAATGAGAATCCCGCTGAACAAAAAAAAGAAGGCTCAGATCCTTACAGAGTTCGAGCTCTGTAAGGAAACCAGCGTTCCTGGTTGGCAGCCGGATGAAGGTATAATGCCGTACCTGAACAGAGTGAATACCAAGCCAAGATTGTGCACACTCATTAGTAGGTTTGCCCCTGCCGATGAGTGTCATTGTGGCTGCGTAAATACAAGCTATCTCTCGGTGGCTTGCGGTAAAAAGGCTTATGACAAGCTTCAGCAGCTTGTCCCCCTAGGAAGATGGGATAAGATGGTGTACGATGGCGATGATCCGCTGTATCAATACTACACGGTCTTTGGACTTGGTGGTGAGCCTGAGCAGTCCACAGGTGCCCCCAAGACCGGATTACAAATCATCGACGATGTAGAGACATATACGTCGGTGGATAGAGTGTGGTTTTGGTGCCTTTCTCAGGATATGGCGATACACCGCACTTGGTGGGAAGAACTTACCGAGATGCTTGAAAACCTATGAAGATGGGCTATATCTTAGGGGAAGGACCGCCAGGCACAGAAGCTACAAAACATATCTTAGCCATGCAGTATGATTCCCTTGTGGGAGGGACGCTTGGCGGCTATGAGGATATGTATGACCTCTTGAGTGCAATGATCAGCGGTGAGCACCCGCTTGCTGATATGCTCAAAGAGTACAAAGTTGATGTCTTCGTCTTGCCTGAATACCATGAAGATTTGGTAGGTAGGCTGCTGCTCAGGAATGAGCCTTCCGATATTGCAGTATATGTCGTGGAGGAAGATGATGACGTAAAGCTGTGGGGTTATTATCACTCCACGGATAACTAAAACAAACGAGCCCCACCTTTATTATAGGGTGGGGCTCAGAGTTCTTTTTTAGCTATCAGCCGCTACGCCTGACAACTAGAGCAGTTCATTATATTCCTGGCAAGCTCTTGCGCAGGGTTAGCACTACGTTGATAATACAATGACTTTACACCCTGCTCCCATGCAAACACCATAAGCTCATTAACGTCTTTAGGTTTGGTGTTAGGAGGAATCATGATGTTGAGGCTCTGACTCTGGTCAATATACTTTTGTCGTTGAGCGGCCTGAATAACAATTTCTTTCTGACTAATCTCTCCAAAGGTCTTGAATACATCTTTCTCTTCTTGCGATAGAAAGTCTAGGTGCTGCACGCTGCCACCCTTAACAAGAATGCTCTTCCAAGTATCCGCGTCGTCTTTACCTTTAGCTTTCAATAATTCTTTAAGATGATCGTTCTTGTACGTAAATTTGCCTTTAGCGAGATCCTTAACATAATAGCAACTGTTATGTGGCTCAATGCTTGGGGACACCTGACCAAGAATAAACGAACTGCTGGTAGTAGGCGCTACAGCAAGTGTAGTGCTATTGCGGCGTCCATAACCCTTTAGTAGTTCAGGCTCTCCAAACAGCCCTGCAAGCTCACTAGTAGCCATGTCTGCACGTCCTCGGATAGCTTGCCAGATCTCAACATTGAGGAACTTAGCTTCCATGCTCTCGAATGAGATCATCTTGGACTGAAGTAAAGAATGCCAGCCGAGCACACCCACACCTAATGCTCGTTGATTCATTGCGAACTTACGAGGAGCATCCATATACTTCATGCTCTCAGCCTTGTTGATAAACTCAGTCATTACAGCATCGAGGAAGAACACAAGAGTTTCAACAGCGTCAGTGTCTTTCCACTCGTCCCACTTCTCGAGATTTAAAGAAGATAGATTACATACGAACGATTCATCTTCATTGTTTGAGAGTAAAATTTCACTGCAGAGGTTGCTATGTAAGATCTTCATGCCCTTATCTTTATACACTTGAGGAGCGTTGTTGTTCACAGTATCGCTGAACACAACGTATGGGTAGCCACTTTCAAAACGCTTTTTGATGATGTCTCCCCAGATCTTGCGTTTAGGTTTATCTCCACCAAGCATGCTCTTGAACCATTCATCAGATACGGTTACACCGATAGACAAATCTTGGATAGAGTTGCCTTCTGATTTGATTTTAAGGAACTCTTCAATGTCCGGATGCTCGACAGGTAGATAGGCTGCAAAACTACCTCTGCGCACGTTACCCTGGCTTACCACGCTCATAAGAGTATCAAACAACTCCATGAAATGTACAGGCCCAGTACTTTCACCACCTGCGCTAATAGCTGCCCCTCTAGCGCGAATATCTCCAAAGTAAGCAGACGTACCACCACCATGCTTCGTCATAATAGCTACCTCACTAACCTTCTCCATAATACTGTCCATATCGTCTGCTAAATAAGAGCCGAAGCAGCTGATGGGCAATCCACGATCACGTCCAAAGTTACTCCAGATAGGAGAGCTCAAGGAATAAAATCCTAGAGACATATAGTTCTCAAACTTGTCTGCGAACCCTGCAATACCTAACAACTTCTCTGCTGTATCTGCAATCTCCCTGATTCGTCCTTCTGCTGTCTCACCACTCAAAAGATAGCCTCGCTCTAGAAACTTGCGCGAGTCTTTGTTTAGCCAATAGTATTTTTCAGTCATATTAAAATAGTTATTAAATTTTAGTTGCGTTTAATTTTCGTCTAACCCACGCTTGCTGCATTTTTTGTTTTGTTTCTTCGGAACGCTTTTGACCTCTCATCTTTTCTAGAGTTTCTCTAGAATGTTTTTTCCCCAGCATTCCTTCTCCGAGATTTTTCTTAGGGTTGATGATATGTGTGCGTTTTTTTCTAGTTGCGGATAATTTTGCCTTTGCTTCTTCAGACATCGGCTTTCCTGTTTGAGCCTCTCTCATTTTTTGAATTGTGTCTTTAGAGTGTTTCTTGCCCTTAAAGCCACCAGGTCTTCCTTTCTGTCCGTCAGCTATACGCTTTCTATGCTCATTTGATAGCGGTACTCCTTTATGTGCTTTTGATATTTTTTGTTTAACGTATTCAGAGTGTTTGGTGAATGGGATTTTCACACCAGACATGAATTTATAAGCGCGATAATCACCGAAATGCCCGTTTATCTTCCACAGTAAATAATGTGCTATGATATGTTCCCTCAATGTTAGATATGTACAATTATCGTTTGTATACTTACCTCCTTGATGCGCAGGTTTTATCCTGTGTCGAAATAACTTCGCGTTATTTTTCCATTCTGTTATTAAATGGGTTCGTGACGCGACTAATTTATCATAGATTTCTTTATACATACGCGCATGTTCATTATTTCATACCAGGTTTTCTTATATTTCTTAAAATAACTCGGATTCATCAAAACACTGCGATTTTTTAGAGTAACCAGTGTCCTTGCTGTGGAAAAAATCTGTCATATTGTTTCCTAATAGTTCTTCTGAAAACCACAGAGTATTTGAAATTAAATCTTTGTCTATCTCGAAAGGCTTTCTAAAGCCAATCTGAACCATAGATTCGTTAATTCTATCTTTGATAAATTCTTTTAGAAGAGGTGCATTCAATCCAGGTTCTTGAATACCGTTGACCATCCAGTCAACAATCTTACTCTCGGATTCAAACGCCTCTTCTGCTTCTTTAAGGATACGTTCTTCAAGTTCACTGTCAAACAATTCAGGGTATTCTTCACGGATTGTATTAACAATCTTGATGCCTACAAGAGCATGTATAGCTTCTTCATTGCGTGTGTACTTTACCTGCTGGTCAGTGTCTTTTAGTACGTTCTTAAACCTGGCGAACCAGTTGATTACATAGAACTGACTGAATAAGGAGACGTTCTCTACAAACAGGGTAAATAGGATGAGCGCGTATAGGTATTGCTTCTTAGAGTCTTTGTAAAACCTGTGGGTATACTTGCGCAGATACTTAACACGTCCTTGAATCCATTCGAGCTTTAGGTTTTCTTCAAACACAGACTCAAGACCTAAAACTGATATAAGTCGTTCATACGCAGCATTATGTATGACTTCGACATTAGCCATTACATATCCAAGATCCTGCAATGAAGGATGTGGAAGGTTTTCTCCTAGTTTAGCCCAGAAGGTTTTTACAGCCACTTCAATCTGTCCAATAGCTGATAATGTTCTTACAACGATCTCGCGTTCTTTGTCTGAGAGGTTTACCTTGAATTGCTGCACATCTGACTTGAAAGAGAACTCTTTGTCTGTCCAGAAGCCGTTGTGCATTGCTTCGATGAAGGAGTCTGTCCAGGGATATAGGTTTGGTTTGCGGGAAATTTGTTCTTCAAAAAGCATAGTGTTTGGGTTGATGGTTGAGTGTTTATCCTAGCAAAAAACACCCATGTGATGACAGCAAATTAAGTTTTTTAAGGACGATTTAAACCTTGCATTGCTGGTGAACTCTTACATCCATATTCACTACCAATTGTCTTATAACTATACCCAGATCGCTTGCTTTTATTAGAGAGGAATTATCACGAAGATACACATCACCGTAAATTATTTCTTTTACTCCATGCTGTGCAATTAGCTCTAGGCACTTCGAGCACGGCAGTAAAGTCACATAAAGGTAGTATGCGTCTCCAGGTGTTGCATATTTGAGACAGTTCTCTTCTGCGTGTATTACAAAAGGTCTTCTAGCGTCTCTATCTGTCCAGTCTATCTCAACACCAGCAGGGGCGCCATTATAGCCTGTACTCGCCACAGAACGATCTTTTCTGAGTGCAGCTGCGCCTACAGCTACAAAGGGGTCTGGAGAGCGTGTGGCAGCTGTGTGAGCCAACAGCATACCATAAGTGTCCCAATCGGGACGGATTCTTTCTGTAGAATTCATTCGTGCTAGGTTAGCACGTTATACGCCGCACGACAAAGATTCTTTAGCATGTGTTCAACTTCTTCGTCACCGATCTTTTCAAAATTACGAAAAGTAGTTTTTTCTCCATCGAAGTCTGATGTAAGTACACATACCCCATCATAAACAATAGTTATTTGATCTGTGTCAGTATTATAGTCAAACTCGAATGTCATCTCTTAATGTTGTATTTCTACCAATTCTTCATTAATATAGCTGATATGAGCCTAAGTAAACAAGAAAAAATAACTAAATTAAAAGAATATTTGCGAAACATGAAGTTGGACGCAGGTGTGATGGGTAGAACTATGGGCACGCAAAGTTCGTTTGTTACTCCGCAAATCATGCTGGATGCCTCTAAAAAATTGCTTAATGTGTTCAGCCGCAAAGAGGCTCCAGATGATCGGGATAATGTGGTGTTTTCTAAATTTCTTGGACCTGAGGATTATCTTAAAGAACATATCGAACACGACGCAGGTAAGGTACAATTCAAAGCTAAAAGTAAACTAAGGCAGAAACGTAATCTTAGCTGGTTGCATGCCGGGTTCTTTACACCTCAAGTTAAAAGTGTGTTTGTTGGTAATAGCCTTGCCCAAAACATCGAAGGCGTTAATCCTATGGAGCAGTATATGCTGGCCCATAAAGTAACGAAAATGGGTATGGGAGGGATTGGAAGCACCGAAGCTATCCCAGACAGTTCTCGAGAAGTTAACGAGAGTCAGTTTGGTTTGCTGGATCCTATCCAAACAGTAGAGGCGACTACTATCGGTGTGGTGAACTTCTTTGTGCACAATATCCGTAAAGGTGCTGACGGTAAACTGTATAGGGAGGTAATTGACAACAGTACAGGGAAGCACGTATGGATCGACCATCAAGAGTTTTTAAGCTCTACGATTGACGTACCTGAGCACTAACGTTGAATTGATGGGTCTAATAAACCCTGCACCCAAATGCGTTCTGATTCTTCAGCACCAGGTACACGGTTTTCGTAATATAATATACAGTAAACTTTTCTTGTTCCATTATTAGTTACCGTAAAACCTCCATCATATTTTTCTAGAGCAAATAGCCCGTTGGATGTAACGTACTGTAAGCCTATTTTAAAGACTACTCCGTATGAACAATCGGGTATATCAATATTAAATTTTTCCTTAAAAGTGCAGGCGTCCATAGAATAATTGCCGCGCGGCACGCCACCAAAAATTGTAATATTGTCCCTCGCGGGAACATCTTCCGCCAAAGCTGCTGCTGTCAGATAACTTTCGGTACTTGGATCATAGGTCTGTAATAGAAACGTGTATACCTCCTCTTCTTCAAGGTGACCATAAATCGTGCTGATATCTATAGATATAGATCCACCGCAGTCGCCAAATAGTACAATCATAAAATTATTCTGGCTCAGTCATTAGTACGTAAGCAGTCTTTTGTGTGCCGTCAACACACACGCTGATCTGCTGGAAAGAAACTTGCTTGCCTTGCGGAGGCGTCAAATCAGCGTAGCCTCCGTCCGATGTTGTGATGGTTACATTTTCGCCGTCCATTTTTACAGAAAATCCTGACGGTGATGTTACCTCCATTGTACCATTACTGCCATCCAGATTGACATAACCGCCACCTGCACCGGTTGCATTAATTTCTCCTCGTTCAGCATCCAGTGTCACTACGTTCCCGCCAGTATTAGTTACAGTGATCTTGCCGTTTTCCGCATCCAGCAGTATGGTATTGTTTGCATCTGCTATTGTCAACCTAGGTCCAGTGGCGTCGTAGTGAAATTTGTTATAACCGTTAGCTGTCTCAAATATTATATCCTTGGTGTTGATATCTGCACGAAAATACGTACCATCCCCATATCCTTCCGTCTCGTTTAACTGAATTGCACCGCATTCTACTGTTGAAGAATTGTTGTAATCATCACTCAAGTGAACTTTTTCAGGTCTCAAATACAATTTACAGGTGTCGTCGTTAGCCTGTATGCCGGCATCAGGCGTTATTAAAAGTCCATAGCTGGTGACCTGCATCATGACTGTGTAATCGGTCTCACTGCAGCCAGTAGGCAGAATACTATCTGTGTATATAGTATGCATGCGCATCTTTTTCTCACACATATGTATATACGGAGGGCATCGTATGTTTTCGCAGCAAGGCCGTGGCGGAATTTCGATCATATCCACAAACAACGATTTAAGTGTTAGCGATCCACATCCAACACCTCCACCTCCACCTCCACCACCACCACCTCCACCTCCACCACCACCGCCAGATACCAGCGAAAGCACACCACCACTTAAACTTAATTGGAGTCCTCCATCAATATTTACTACACTCGTACTTACAGCACTCACAGCGCATCCCACGCTGCCCAGATCAAAGTTCATATCATCGAGCTTTATCTTGAGTGACTGGCTACATGCTCCGTCTGACCTAGGGGCACCACCACCACTAAAACTAACTGTACCTCCAAGCGCCTGAGACTGTCCTCTGTTATTTAGCTTAACTGTAACTGTCCCCGGGTCCAATTCAGCAGACATACCCATAGAACCACAACCAGAAAAGTCTGCACCGCCAGATAATTCAATTCCACATAAAGCGCCATCGCTATTTGCTTTTGCAGAAAGCTTTAGATTATTTTTTTTAACGATAGGTCCAGTAAGATTAACTCCACCTGTTACCTCGATACCGGAGCAGCCTGAAAACTCCAGATCTCCACCAAGCGAAAGACCGCAACCACTACTTACAGGCGTTAACTGTAAGGTGTTCTTTTTTACAATATTTCCTCTTATATTTAAACTGTTGTTGGCTGTTACTTCCTGACAACCATTTATCTCCCAATCTCCGTCAATACTAAATCCGCAGTTTGGTGTAGTGTTGACGTTTATTGTTTGAGAAGATTTTTTAACTGCTGTGCCGTGTATGTTTAAATTTGCTGCCGCCGTGAAACTGGCGCAAGCATCGATATCCAGCAAGCCCTGGATGGATAGTGCGCAGTCTGGTGTAGAGTTTGGCGTAACCTTCCAGTCACTTTTTTTAATGCTTTGTCCCTGTGTTGTGACAGAGATCTTGGCATCAAAACTTTCACATGCGTCAAATTTTTGAAGTGCAATGAGTCCGCCTAGTGTGATTCCGCAATCTGGTGCCGATGTGGACCTAAGCGTTATATTAGAGGCCGAGCTTATACCCTCACCAAACACTATATTTGAGACTGCTGAAAATGTCTCACAGGCATCCACATTAATATTACCTATCAGCACAGTTCCACAGTCAGGAGCACTCGACGGTGTCAAGGTTAATGAACCTTCAGCCGCACCATTAAAAGTTACAGTGCTGGAACTTGTGAAGGTCTCACATGCATTAACCGCCAATAATCCGGACAATGTGATGCCGCAGTCACCTAGACCTGAATCTCCGGTCGTGGGACCTTTAGGAGATAGCACCAAATAACTATTTTTAGTGGCGTTTGTTGTCTGTATGTTTACATCGGCCGAAAGATGCTCGCACGCCAAAAATTTAAGGTTGGGTGGATTGTATACCGGAGGTAATGGTATTACATCAGGAAAAGAAACGCTGCATGCCTCAAGCAAAGGCAACAAAGGTTTGACAGGTATGCTTAAAGTTGACGGTGGAGGTAAAGCACAACTAGCTGGTTGGTCAGCAGGAAGTACAGGAACATACTCAGCAGAAAATTCGGAACTATCACCACCCAGGTGTATTGTAGTTGGGTCTATTTTTGGCGCCATTAAAGCATTCTATTAAATACCAGATAGAAAAACAATATCAAAGGTGCAGACACCAATGCGACAACCAATTGAGGAGCCACACACAGACCCGCAACTAATCCTAACCAAAAGCTCAAACAAACAGGACAACAAATTAACCTAACAAAAAAACTATCTCGATAGTATTCATACAAAAAATCTGTATAGGTGCCAGCATATCCCTCACCGTGCAGCTTATTGTACTCTGATATGTGTAGAATGCGTGACATACCACACAAAGTTATATATTCTGTAAACGCATTAGTGCGCAACCACACCAACAAAAAATAACCTAGAGCAAGGGATATGCAGACGAGCTCAAACATATTAAACCTGTGATTGTTCGTTAGTGTTTTCCATTTCAGTAATTCGCTTTTCAAGCTCAACCAATAAGTTTCGTTGAGCAATGGTGGCAATACGCATGTTTTGTAGGTTGTTGACCTGCTCACTAAATTTGCGAATATTTTCTTCCTGCTCTTTCAGGTTGGTTTCAGCCTGGCGAAGACCGTCAGCGATTAAAAGCAAGGATACATGCTTAGACTCAGTTTCGGTTTCGGTCACAATGGGTAATTCTACTCGTTCACTCATAATTTTATCGGTTTAGTTTTATTCTAGTGCGTCGTTTTCGGTTAGCAAATCTTTTATCTCGGCCTGGATTCTTTTTACTTCTTCGTTATGGGCTTTGACAGTATCCCGTTTGTTCTTCTTGGCAATTTCAAGTTCAACCACAAGGTTGTAGATTTTTTCTTCTTTAGTTGTTTCCATGTTTACTGCGCTAAGTTGTTCTTGTTGATCGGTTGAGTACCTAGCGTTATATCACTATAACATTTCTAAAAAGGTACGCAACAATTTTTAACAAAAAAAGAGGTGCGACGAATAAACATCGCACCTCTCTTATAACTAGACTGATTTAACCTGATGGTTAGGATTGCAACGCAGCCAACTGCGCGGTGGTCAACGCCGCACGCTGAGTGGTCGTCAAGGCCGCCACCTGAGTGGTCGACAATGCAAAGAGCTGTGCCGTAGCAAGGACGCTGAGATCGCTTGTTGTGATAGCTGCAACTTCTGCGGTGCTGAATGCTGCGATTGTGCTGGTAGCAAGCGCGACGGCCTGCGTTGTTGTGATCGTGGTGACGTTTTGTTTAGCTACCTGCACTTCTGCATCAGCAGCTGCTACTGTGGAGGATGCGAGTACAACTGTGAACAGTTCTCCTTCGCCAGAGTTATCTCCAGTGGTGGAACCTACACGACCTGTGCCGCGCACGTATTCAATAATATAGCTAAGTTCTACCGTACCAGTGACACCGGTAGGAATTTTTAGCGTGAACGGACTGTTCTTGTCAGAGCCAGGATATACATCAAGAACCGCAGGAGCTTGAGGATCGTGGGCGACTACAGTTGCACGAATAATGCTCTTGGAAGGAACGTCGCTGAACACGATGGAATCTCCCAACGCATAGTCTGTGGGAGAGATAACTCCATAGGATACCTGAAGCTTTTCATAACGCGAACTCAATAGTCCGCTAATGTCATAGCCGCCGTTTGTGCGGTCCGTATCTACTGCTACTTTTTTTACTTTAATTGTTGCCATAATAATTTTCTATTTTTTGTTTGTTGTTTACTGCATATAGCAATAGGCACCCAAGCCGCAACAGGAACTTTTGGTAAATTCCCAGAGGATCGTTGATCTACTCCATCGCTACGTTAATTATTGTCTATAGTTCTAGGTTAGGCAAGACAAATTATATCCATTCTGGGAAAGATACTCGATTTGGTCTGGGCTCAAGCCGATAGTCAATAAATAGCTCTTCATCTTTTCTTATATCTCTGTTAGCGATTATCTTATGCATTGTTAGCTTCCAATCGCAGTTGGGTTCTCTTGAGTGGTTGATATAGCTGAACTTGCTATACTTATCGCTAGTGATGCACTCTTCATCATTCAGCATCACGTACGGATTTTTACGAATTTGCTCCTCAGTCAAATCAACATATCTTGTTTTGTACCAATCTTTTGGAAACATTCTGTAGTCTATCACTAGATCATCTTTGCTTATGTCTTTTGCAGCAAATAAACCAAACCCAGCCACAGGGCTATGTTTCACATAGGTGAAAGGTGCATCATCGTTGTCTATGATTATCTCGTTCATTAGTCTTTAATTAGTAGGCTATAGAGTTTGTCTATCTCGTCTCCTTTATACTGCACACGATTAGCGTTGTAGATTTGCTCTCCCCATGCAGCTTTAATTGCTCCGTCAGAGATGCCTAGATCATGAAGGATGCCGTACAATTTAACCTGAGAATTTCTAATCATTAAGATAAACAACTGTTTGTCAGGAAGAAACAAAATACGACCACTCTGACCTGTACGAGCCTCAGGATTGATATGTGCTTCAGGGATACCGTCTTGACGAATCCTTGAGTATATTCCAGGAAGAAGTCTTTGCTGATTTACGCTTTCGTATTCTGAGCCATTATAAATAACAGTATTATGATTAGTAACATATGGTATGTGAGCTATAGTGGTGCTCTTACTTTCCAGAACTTTACCAGAATTTTTGTGTACCAGGTCTATGGTTCCTTTCAAAGCTACCGTGAGATCCTTTTTATCTAGTACAGCTTGTTTCTGGTGTGTGGTCGTGATATGAGGCAAATCCATCTTCAGATCTCGTACCTGAAGCTTGTGGTCCGTTGTTTCGATAGCGTTTATTTTTTTACCGAACGCAGCGACTGCTGTATCAAACAGCATATGCCTCAACTTCTCAGGATCGAAAAACGATCTTGTATTTTCTGGAGGTTTGCTTTGCATTTTAATCTTTTAACAATCTTTCCAAATAGGCTTTGTTTTGCTTGTCCTCGAGCATCTTTTGCATCTCAGGATATTTTGAAGTAATTTCAACTTCTTTCTCACTGGGTTTGCTTTCTGCCCTACCTTCTTCCTCAGCTTTATCAAGGACCTTGTTGATTGCTCTGGTTTGAATGGCTTTGGACACTGCGTCAGCTACTCCCGCCTCTTTGAGAGAAGCAAACTTGGCGTCACTGAGAGAGTTCACATCTCCAAGTCTGTTAAAGAAAGCTGGCGTGCGCCCTTGTCCTCCTCCACCAACATTGATGTTGATGTTTTGACCTTGTCCTCCTGAGCCACGATTACGATCTCTGGTCATTAGATAGGCTAGTAAGGCGGCACCTCCAAGAGGAAGCAGATTATTACCCAGCGCATTATCTCCCAACAGTCCTGTACCTACCGCTTTAACGCTATCGTTAGCTTTGCCCAGTGCTCCGGCGACACCATGATAAGCCTTGGAAAGTGTATTGTACGCTTCTGGAAAATTATGATGTAATACACCTTTAACGAATCCACGATCAGCTACATCGTGAGTTAAATCAATACCGCCACTGACAGTATTGCCTACTATTTTTGCTGCGTCTCCAACAGCGCCCTCAGCTTTAGCGACCACATCACCTACCGGTCCAGGCAGTGTAGTTTTTGCTTGTTGTTGGTAGTCTGCAGTGCTTGTAGGTATTTTAAATGTTTGGCCCAAGACTGTGACTTCTCTTCCGGGCATAGAAGGATCTTGGGATATTCCTCCAATATTGAACAACTGTTTGCGTTTTTCTTCATCGGCTGCTTGTTGATTTTGCAACTTTATGGCTTGCTGCAGTCCTGGAGGCAACGCCGTTGAGGTTGGGGTTGGGGTCGAGGTTGAGGGTGCGGCAACAGTGGTAGTAGGTCTAGTAGGTGCTGTGGGAGTACTCAACGGCTGCTGTGCCTGTGACGAAGTATAAGGACTTCTAGGATTAGCGTTAGGGAAAGTTGCAGCCAAGTATTCATTATTTGGGTCAAATGTGGGAAATGTTGGGGGTGTTACTTTGGTGTAACCTTGCCCTGTCGACCTCAGAGGATCATACCCAGCAGCTGTGGCTTTTGCCTGTGCGGCTTGATTTGCATTGTAGTCGGCCATTTGTCGTTGATACTTTGGAAAGTGATCTAGAGTAAATTTTCGCGCTTCCTGAAATTTAGCGTTGTGCTGCCTAAAAGCTTCCTTTTTTTCAGCCATAAAATCATCCATTTGCTGTGGATTGCCGGTACGCCTCAATGCGTTTTCAGCTTTGCCATAGTAATCAGTTAATTCATTGTCTCGAGCACGAGCGGCAATATCTACACGATTTACAACGTCTCCGTGAGTTCTTTGTCGAGAAAAAAGGTCAGGACTGTCAAAAAATCCAGTATGTAGTTGGTCTGCGCGCATATCTTCTGGTGGTGCAGTTGGTGATGCAGCTAGAGGCGCAGTTATAGGCAGGGTTGGTGGTCGGGTTGGAGGTATTTTAACTGCAGTATCTTTTAGCATATCAAGACCCTGATCCATGTAATCTTTTTTCCTCTTAGCCTCGCGCGTTATTTTGGTTGCAATAGTCTCAGGAGCAACCTGAGCCGCAGGCATAGCCTCTGGTGAGGGAAATGAAGGTTTGGGTATAGCGGTTGGTTCTAACGGCGTGGACCATGACGGGACGGCTGAAAATCTGCGCTGCTGCTCACGCTCCCGATCTTCCAACTGTTGGAAATAATCTGGGGATTTTGCTTGTTTTTCAAGACCATCATTAACGCCTTTTTCAAGTTCAGTAAAATCTAATTGCATATTAGTGATATGGTTGAAGCTCTACGCGTGTGGGTAATTGACCTTCCATGAACTCGTCAGGACGTTCACGCATCTTCTTGCGCAAGAGATATGTAAGATAGGCTGATCCTGCGCTGGTTCCTAGCAATCCTGTTGCAGCATAGTCTGCGGCAGGAGTAAACGGTCTCATTGCTTGATGTGCGGCAGCATCTGCCAATCGGGCAATAGATCCGCTTTCGATAGGTACATCTTCTTTTCTGGATGCGGTCTTACCAAAAATAGTGTCATGAGCAACTCCACTACAGAACGCGTCCACACAAGGAGTTTCAGATTCTGCAGAGCCTGTCTTTATTCTTGAAAGCAGATCAATATACTCTTTTTGTGCAGTCATGAGTTCTTTTTGGATATGCTCTTTCTGCTTATAGTAAAAGTCTTTTTTAGCGTCTCTGAATCCCTCCTGTCCTCCAACCAGCATGCGCACAGGATGATTTGCAATACTTCCAACAGCTCGCTGAAACATTCCAGGAGGAACATCATCAAGAGATTCGGCTTTTTTTGATTTAAGTTTTTTATGAAACTCGAGGTCTGTCAGCATGTCTGCTTTTGTGCTATCCGAGCTCATCAAGTTCTCTTGATCTTTTTCTTTTGTGTACTTGTCAAAAGCATGCCCAGCACTCAGCCCTGCGAGAGGAAGCATCAGAGCTTTCAATTTACCAGGTACAGCTTTTCCAAGCATCATACCAGCTGCGCTTCCAGCATACTTACCAGCATTTCTTTTTAAATGCTCTTTTATCCCTGGATTTTTCTCCATTTCAAAAATGTGCTCTTTGCGCCCGTCGGGACGTTCAATAGTTTTGCTATACTGCATACCTCCATGGCCTGGACCAGCATCTAGTACAGAACCTAGCATTCCTCCAGCAATCATCGAGGGCAATCCACCAATAGAGCCGGCGACCATACCAGCGTTTCGTCCGATGTTTCTTTTGAACCCTTCTCCAGTATGCTCTTCTGAGCTGGTGGTTTTTGTGTGTTCATAGCTGCCGTCAGGATGTTCCACGATAGAGTATGTGGAGCGCGCTGCAGCAACTTTCTGAGGCATGAGGTTTTCTGGAATAGGAATTCGAAGCACTTTCTCATCTTCTGTGTTATAGGCTTTCCTCGCTTCTAGACTTCTGCGAAGCTCTTGTTCTTTGGCCAGCTGCAAAGCGCTAAACAAACTCCCGCCAAAAACCTGAGAGGCCTCGTAGTTTTCTTCTGGAGTTAGTGGAATTTGAGTGAGTGCTTTCTTGTTCATGTTAATCTTTCTTTTCTTCTTTTGTACCGTAGATGATAAATACTCTAAAGCTTCCCTGCGGGGTCCAGGTGTCTTTCCAGAGAGTGATCATATACTTTTTGTTATTCATTAATTCGTTAAGCATGTCCTGATCTTTCTGCTGTTCAGGATCAAGAATGATGTTCTTGAATGTGAACGCACTCATGTCTTGCGCTCTGGGACGCTTTTTAATTCCTTTTGCTGTTTCAAAAGCGTCAATGACTGCCTCAGGATCAAATCCTTTGTTGGTTACCTCATTGCGCACATTGCGAGGCGTGACTGAAGCGAGCAAGTCTGCTGCGCTAGAGCCAAAGTCAAAATGTTCTGTTTCTCTTGGTTCAATTCCTTTGTTAAGTAAGTCCATGTTCTCGTTTAAGGTTGGCTGTTATACGTCTTACTAGAGTAACCTTCTCACGCTCACGTTCAAGAGCTTTATTAAGTCCTTCAACAGATTTATCCATTTCGTCGAGCCCAAGACCCGCAAGAGCACCACCAGCAAGCGATCCTTTGAATGCTAGCTCTGGAAGATCTCTCAATGCACTGCCTAGCGAGCCAGCGATCATTCCTCCAGCTGTGCCGCCAAGCATAGCTCCAACAGGAACTCCGGCCACTCCTCCAAGCATACCTCCACCGGCTGCGCCCGCAAGAGAACCAAGAGCAGTGCCTGTAATTCCTCCTACGTTTAAATTTTTAGCTGATCCACCGTCAGCAGCTGAAGCATTTTTTACAAGAGAACCCACCGTAGACGCAATCTTATACACAGCTTCTCCATTGTTGATGTTTTGCAGTGCTGTCTCTAGCTCCTCTAGAGAAGATCCAATCTTTTCCAGTTCCATAGCCAATTCGTTTTTGATGGCCTGTGCGTATTTTGATAGTTCCATAAATTATTGTTTGACGTGAATCATTCCTGTGCTTGGATCGTATTCTGTAAATTTTCTCTTGTGCAGACTATTGTATATTATATTGCCAACACCAAAGCCCGCCAAGCTCAATAGTGTTCTGGCGTGTTTTGGAAGTTCTGCGTACTTTGCGACCACATGCATCATAGCCATTCCAGCAGTACCCGCAATAAGATGGTCAAAAACCTCAGGACTTTTAATCAAGCTGAACAACGACTGCTTTTTTTGTTGATCTAGTGCGTGATCCTGTCCAACTAGTTTGAGCAATGAGCTTGCTGTGAAAGTGGGTGGAGCGTCCACGTCATATCCTTTTGGTAGGATACTAAACATGTCAGATGAGCCGATAGACATACTCATAATTATTGTGCTTTGTAGGCCAGACTAGCCAACACAGGAACGCTTGACTCTACCAAACTTCTTATTCTGCGATTTTGAAGTTTTGCAGGATCTCTGCGAATTTCTTCGGCTCTTTCAGGGTGAAGTTCGTCAATTATATGATGTACTCCACGGGCTGCTATATAGTGGCCGATGAACGAACGTAGCGGATGTTCTGCATTTTCATTTACATAATCATTAAGATAGCCGGAAGCTGTGTTTTTAGCATTCACCATGAGATTTGCAAGACTGTTGCTGTCGTAGCTTGCAATTTTTTGACCTTCATCAGATGCAGCATCTACTAGCGCAGCAGGATCAACATGAATATTTTCAGTCTGCTGATTTCCCAAAGACTCTTTCATTGCTTTGAGCTTTTGTGCAAATTTCTTTGCTGGACTATATCTCCAATTTTGGCCCCCTTCGTGCTGCAACATAAAAGTAGGATTATGGCTTCCGTTAGCCAATGTCATATATATGTTGTCAGGGCTGCTTCGGTGAATCTGTGCTGTACCTTTGTTTAAAGCATCATTTTCAAAATTAAGAATATTGTCATCAGCTAGTCTGGATACCTTTGAATCTTCTGCGGGATACTCCTCAGGAAGTCCTCCAAAACTATATACCAGATTACCGTCAGATAACCTTAAACCGTCCTTGGTGCGAACATATTTCCACTTAGCCTGATTAGACAGGGTGGGTAGTATATTTTCGTTCACGGGCATACCCTCAAGATCCACAGCTAGCTTTACCTCTGGTTGCACGGGTGAGGGTAATGGTTGATTTTGTACTCCTTTAAATGCGTCCTGGTTTTTATTAATAATCTTCAACAAAGTGTCGTCTGGGGCAGTCTTTATCTTTTCTTGTACCGCCGCAGGATTATTCGTGTTCTTGTCTAGAAAGCCTCGTACCAACGAACCTGAGAAAGGTACACCCGGAATGTTCCAGGAATGCTGCTGCGCATTTTGCATGAACTGCGGAAAGTTTACTTTGTTTTGACGAAACCGAGACAATAGTTGTTCTGGTGTTTCACCAGGTATTTTTGTTTGAAGATCGGCCGTCTTTTGCAGCTCTTCAGAAACACCTAGATAGAATGCTGGAAGGTTTAGATCAATCATACTCTAATTTCCTGCTGCAACGTTTCCATTAGCGTCGTAACCCATATTATGCTCAGGGCTTATAGGAGAAACTTCGACCAGAGGATGTGCTTTGTTGTGTGCTCCTGTGAGCAAAGGAACTTTATTGTGCCCAAATCCCGGTTGATCCTTCCAATGATTCATTGCGCTAGATAGTCCTCCTGAGCCTAGAAGGCCTCCTATGGCAGGGAAGATGAACTTTCCGGCCCCTTCATCCATACCCAGCAAATTAGCGAGGCCTAGACCTCCTCCTGCTCCAAGAATACCACCAAGCAGACGATTGTCCACATTGGGAATTATCTGATGTCTGTTTGTAAGTTCTCCTGTAATGTCTGTAGGGCTTGATAGTTCTTTTAGATAATCTCCCACAGGTTTAATAGCTTTTGCAATGGGTTGAACAAACCCTCCCAGGTCAAAAGCTTCTTTCATCATACCCTCTAGAAAGTCTTCGTTAGCACCTTCTTTGCGTAGCTGATCGAACACACCCTGCCAGATCAACTCATAGTCTTCATAGCTGGCTGTCTTGTTTGGTTGGACGGGTTGCGGAGCTGACGTTGTGTTTGCTGGAATGGGTTTAGGCACATTAAGATTTGGTTGTGGTGCTTCTCCTCCTCCTGTGCCGATGTTTAGCTTGATCGGTGTATTGAATGCTGTGCTTACAACTTTGGGTGTTGTCGGAGCAGGTGCAGGCTGCTCATGAGGAAGTCCATGGTCATCGCCATTACTGCTGTCGTACGGATTTGTTGGTGTAGGACTGCTTGCCAGGTTGGTTGGAGAAATTTGAATGTTTGGCGGTGCGGGAGCAGACTGTTCATGAGGAAGTCCAGGGTCGGGGCTTTGATTGCTGTTGTACGGATTTCCTTGTGGGGCTACAGGAGCCGATTGCGTTGGTGCTGCAGGTTGCGCTGGGGCAGCGTTGCGATTTGCTGCAAACCTATCGTAGTGCTTCATCAACCCAGCAGGATCGTTCTCCATATGCTGCCGATAGTTGTCACCATATGTGGATTTTAAGCTAGATATGAATTCTTGGTTGTCCTTATGATTAGCATCAGCCAGATTAGGATTCTTTTGAAGTAGTTGCTGCTTGGCCTGAACATAGTCTGCAGCTCTGTTAGTTCCACGAGTCATGTTTCCGTAAGCTTGATTAACCTCTGGGGCATAGCCTTGAGTTTGATAGCTTTGATTGACTTGCCTGAGAGCTTGTGGGTTAGCGTTGAATCCTTGAGCGACGTCTGCTTGTTGTCGAGCATTTCTTAACTGGTTCACATACTCGTTAGCCTTTGTGGCCTCGTCGTACTGTTGATCTTTTAAAAACGGACTAGGAGCCTTCGGGATCGAAGGCATGTTGTCCTGCGTACCTATGGGCGCCTGCGGTGTATAGGTCTGACGAATGTGATTAGCCATTTGAGACGCACGCTCCTGGCGAGCCTGCATATTCTGATATGGATTTTCGCGCTGAGGACGAACACCTGTAGGTCTGCCCCAATTGCCGTTGAGATCCACGTAAGCTTCTTTCAGCATTTCTCTCAGCAAACTTCCTGCTTTTTGAACTCTGACTGGTTTTGGAACTACCGGTGCAGGAGTGATCGGTGGAACCACTGGTTTTGCTGCTCCGGCTTCGAAGTTCAAGCGTCCTCCTCCTTTCATAAAGTCGTCCGTATTGACACCCCACTCCTGCAACTGCTGTGGAGTTGCTCGCTGACTCACCCACGGTCTCTCTGTTGATGGGTATTCCGCTGGGATTGGATTCGGTGTGGGTAGGGGTTTTGTCACTGGCGAACGGTTCCCCGCAAGCTTTGATAGTAGGTTTAACCTTAGCATTTGAAAGTTTTCTAGGTGTAGTTTTTTCTATTCTACCGAGTTTACCTTTCTTTTGCAACAAAGGATGCTTGTAATTCTCCCTTTCCTCTGCCTTGGGAATGTGACTGTGCCCCATACGACGCACAGCTACCCTGCAGAGAGTTTTGTTTTCACCCTTGCCTTTGAGTACTTCGTGGCTTTTGAAAAGTTCGATGAGAGTATGATATGTTTCTACCACCAGGCGGTTGAGATCCTCTACGTTTTCAGCTCTAATTTCACGAGCATACTGAGAAACCAGACTGTATGCCCTGTGAAGATAGCTAAAGCTCTTTTCTATAGCTTCAGAGGATCTAGCCACTCTGGGAGAGTCTTTTTTAGTTGAGTCTGTTCGATCGATTCTCATTCGACGATCAGGATTTTTCAGATTGAACACCTTTTCCAGCTCTAGAACCTTTCTTTCTTCACCCTCAGGATCAATCTCGTTAGAGGGAAGAAAGAAGATGAGATGAGTATGAGGACGATATTTTTGAGAGAGTATGCTGTCTACACTGATTTCATGACTGTAGCTATAGCTGTAGATCTTTTTGTGTTTAGACAGCTTTGTGAAGTATTCTGAGTTCTTTTTAAAGAACGCTAGATACTTTTCTTGATCAGGCTTTCTATAGGACTCGTCGCTAGAGATCACAGCCTGATAGGCAACAAAGCCAGCTTTGAATAGAGCTTCAACAGAATAGGTCTTGCAGAACTTCTTATGGGCCCGTGCACAGCTTTTTGGATCAACAGTGCGGTTGTCTACGCAAACACTGCTATAGCTGTTGTAGGCAGTGTCTGGATCGCGTAGATTGCTGGATATAGCATCCTTTCCGTTGTTGAGAATGTTTGTCATGTCGCAACCAATGCTTAAGAGCAAGTGAGCTTCTAGATCTAGCTTTTTTAGACCAAACCTATTGCTGTTGGTTTTGTCTGAGAGAATGAGAGAACGAAGATTTAACTGAGCATCTCTAGAGAGTAGTTCCCAGTGAGAGACGAGACTATTAACACAAAGCCAGTTAAGACTGTGATGAGAGTATACAGGCTTATCGCTTTTTACAGAGCAACTACTAGAGCTTAGGCTAGCGCAACTAGACTTAAATCTCGCTACCGCTTCTTTTGAGGGTTTAGCTACAGGACCATAAAGGAACTCTTCACTGTAGTTGTCATTATGGGCCAGCCTATCTTTTATGCGATAGACGTGGGTTTTCTTTGCCTCTGTGCTTTTTTCTATAGTCGTCTGCATACGTGCCTGTACTAGATATATACTTTGAGAGAGGTTAAAGGTCACTATGTTTTTGCTTGTGGGTACTAGAGAGAATTTATAGGGTGAGTCTTTAGTTTAGAGAAGGGGATTGGTTAGTGAGTTAGTAGAGGGATAAGGGAGGGTATATAGAACAACTATCAACAGTATAGGGAGTACATGGTTTTTTCGGGAGGTGCTTGTTGCTTCGCTGGGACAGTTGTGTTATAGTTCCCTTAACGTAACCCTACTTATGCGCCCCATAGAAAAGATAAAAAGTATTACCATACGGAACAAACGCTACAAGTTTGTGGTAAAAAAACTGCGACATGCCAGAGGCAGAACAGAACACCCAGACACTAAAAACAAGACAGTGTATATAGACTCTAGAGAAAAAGGCAAAGCGTTGCTGTCCACGCTTATTGATGAGCTCATACATTGCGCTATCTGGGATATACAGAACGAGATCGTGGATGAGATCTCTGACGGCATGGCCGATGTGTTGTGGCGCTGTGGACTGAGGTTTACAGACGAGACGGATGAAACCCTGGAAAGCACAACATCAACATATGTCTCTAAAAACCTTTAAATTTGCCCTAGTTCACGGCAAGCTTACAAAAGTGCCAAAGTCGCAGAAGTCGAAATATAGCATGATCGACCCTTCGCACTTCTTCAGCCCTGTAACTAATCTTATTCCAGGACTCAGCTCAGTATCAGGTGCACGCGTACTAATCGGTGACAAGTCTTCGCTGCAGGCCATGACACTCACCAATCGTGAGGCTCCTCTGGTGCAGGCAGCGCCCAAAGCCGGAGGCGGAGACAGTTTTGCAAAGCAGTTTGGTAAACTTGTGAGTATTTCTGCAAAGACTGACGGCGTGGTATCTAAAATCGAGGACGACCACATGATCGTCAAAGACTCGGCAGGTAAAGAACATCATCACGACCGCTACAATAATTACATCATAGGGCGTGAAAGCTATATTCACCATACACCTAACGTAAAGGTTGGCGATAAAGTTAAAGAAGGACAACTACTGGCAACATCCAACTACTCTGACCATGAAGGCACATTATCATTAGGGATGAACCTTAAAACAGCCATCATGCCGTTCAGATCTTTGAATTTCGAAGATTCTTTGGCCATATCTGAGTCAGCAGCTAAAAAATTGGAAGGGGAGCAGCTTATTCCTGTGCGTATGGAAATTGCTAGAGGGATCTCTACCGACAAAGACAGGTACATCTCTTTATTTCCAAACAAATACTACAACGACCAGCTCTCACACATAGACAGTCATGGTGTGGTGAAGAAAGGTACCGTATTGAAACACGGAGATCCGATCATCCTAGCTTTTCAACCTAAAACACTAAAGTCCCTTGATATCCAGCTAGGCAAACTGTCCAAAGTTATTCGTAACGCTTTCTCAGACATTTCAGTGGCCTGGGAGTATGAGTATGAGGGTGTGGTGACGGATACTTCAGCCAGTGGCGGTCTTGTGGCTGTGACAGTAAAAACAAAAAGACCCATGAGTCATGGCGACAAGCTCAACATGCCTTTTGGTGCAAAAGGAGTAGTAAGTATTGTTCCAGACACGCAAATGCCTCAAGGCGAAGACGGCAAACCTGTGGATGTGTTGTTGAATTCCATGAGTATCACTAGTCGTGTTGCTCCGGGTTTGGTGAATGCAATTGGTTTGGGTAAGCTGGCCCAAAAGCAGGGCAAAGCACTTACAATGACAGGTTTCACCGAAGGTTCAGCTGTCCAGAAAGTGATTGATATTTTGGACAAGCACGGAATAAAAGATACCGAGAAGCTTTATGATCCTTTGTCTGGTAAGCACGTTGAAGTACTCACAGGTCCTCTGTATTTTAATCGTTTGCACCATATCGCAGAAGACAAGATATCCGCAAGATCGGCGGCCACGACGTATGATATCAATATGCAGCCTTCAAAGGCAGGCTCGCACGAGAAAGCTAAGCGTATAGGTAATTTGGCAACAACTGTTGCCCTATCCAACGACGCCAAAGCAGTGCTCAGAGATATTGCCACAGTCAGAGCAACAAAGAACGACGACTTTTGGACAGCTTTGAAGCTCGGTTTGCCGCCACCTCCACAAAAAGTACCGTTCATATTTGATAAATTTATAGGTCACCTCAAGGGGGCTGGTGTTAATGTACAGCAGGATGGATCTAAATTTCATATCATGCCGCAGACAGATAAAGATATTGTGGCGATGTCTCAGGGAGAAATTAAAGAACCTCTAACGTACAAAATTAGAAAAGATTCTCTTATCGAAGAAGAACACGGGCTTTTTGATCCGTCGTTGGTGGGTATCCATGGCGATAATTTTAATCATATAAGCTTAAACCATAGAATTCCTAATCCTATGGCCGAGGATCATCTGCGCAAGCTTTTGAAGATGACCAAAAATGCGTACGAGGAAGCAGCCGCATCAGGCTCGATCGAGAAAGACCTTAAAAAGATCAACGTTGACGAAAAGATCGCAGAACTCAAAAAGGTCATAGGGCTAAAAAAGAAAACCGGTAGAGACGACGCAATTAAATCTCTCAGCTTTCTAACGATGCTAAAGCAGCACAATCTAAAGCCTGAGGATATGTTGTTGTCTAAGATCCCGGTGATTCCTGCGCAATATCGCCCTGTTATGGTTCAGGGGGATCAGGCACTGACTGCAGACGTTAATGAGCTATATAAGGATTTAATCATGGTGAATAAATCTTTTGGGGCAGCCAAAGATTCTCCTGACGTTGATCCGGAACACCTCAGTACAGCAAAGAAGCAGATATATAATGGTGTTAAAGCTGTTTTTGGTTTAGGTGGACCTATCAACCAGAAGAGTATTGAGAAAGGCTACAAAGGATTATTGGCTTCTGCTCTGGGTTTGCAGGGAGGCTCGGCCAAAGAAAGTATGTTTCAGGCAAAGGTGGTTAATAAGCCTATTGATCTTGTAGGTCGAGCTGTTTTGCTGCCGGACTCTAATCTAGATCTAAATCAAAGCAGTATTCCTCAATCTGTAGCGTGGAGCATTTATTCCCCTTTTGTGATTCGGCGTATGGTTCGCATGGGAATTCCAGCAACGAAAGCCAGAGAATATCTAGAACACAAACACCCATTAGCGTTACAGGCACTGCATGAAGAGATGGCTGATCGTCCAGGAATCGTTACGCGAGATCCCCAGCTGTCTAAATACAACTTCCAGGGAATGTATTTGAAGATGAATCCTGATCCCAAGGATTTCTCTATCAAACTAAACCCTCTCGTGTTTAAGGGATATGGGGCGGACAGTGACGGCGATCAACTCAACGTACAGGTTCCTGCATCAGAAGAAGCAAAGGAAGAAGTCAAGGAGAAGTTATTGCCGGAAAAGAACTTAATTTATCACCGCACTTTCTCACCAATTTACACTCCCTCGAATGAAGCTGCAACAGGCTTATTTGCTGCTAGTTTTGAGGATAAGAAAAATCAACCAAAGAAATATCACTCAGAGCAAGAAGTAGTTAGAGACTTTCTTGCTGGTAAATTAGATATTGGTGACAGGGTAGAAATATAGCTGTTGACATCCCACCTATCCTTTGTATACTGGAGGGATGCTAGACATTCAAGGAACACTATCGCGGTTTGGTTACGACCCAGGAACGCTAAAGAGATACTCAGAGCGTCCTGTGCTGATATTATGCGATTATTGTGATAAATCGCACGAAACACTGTATTGCAGATACGCCAATAATAATAACATGACCTGCGGCAGCAAAGACTGCAGGAACAAGTTAACCGAGAAAACCTGTCTCGTTAAGTATGGTACAAAGCACCACCTAGCTTCTGAGGAGGTGAAGGTTAGACGAAAGCACAGCAATATAGCTAAGTATGGTGTTGCGCATATCGCTCAAGTGGTTGAAATACGTGAGAAGATAAAGGAATCTAATGTGTGTACTTATACAGAAAAAGACGCAGACGGTAATTCCGTGGTTGTGGAAAAAATCAAAAAAACACATAGAGCCAGGTACGGTGTAGATTTCGCCATCAACAGAGCAGACATTCGAGAAAAGGCCAAAGCTTCAACCAAACTCAGTTGCGGTGTTGAAAACCCATTCAACTCATCTACGTGTATGCTGAAAGCAGTGGAAACTAAAATAGCGCGTTACGGTACAGCTCATCCAAGTAATTGTTATGGTAAGGCGCAGCAAGAATTGGCAGATTGGCTTTTGGCAATTTCAGGTAAAGAGTTCAAAGCAGATTTTAAAATACTCAAAGGAAAAGAAATTGATTTGTATAATGAGGAGCTGCGGTTAGGTGTAGAGTATTGCGGCTTATATTGGCATACAGAAGATTCAAGAACACCTCGCGATAGGAATTATCATATAGATAAATTTAAAAGAGCTAAATCTCAGAATGTAAGACTTATCACAGTGTTTGAAGATGAGTGGGTATATAGACAGACTCAGGTTAAGAATTTTTTACGCTCTGTGCTAGGTGCAAATGAACATGTGGTTTATGCTAGAAAGTGTAGTGTGCGTGAGATAGTCGGCAGAGATGGTAGAGCTTTTTTTGACGCGCACCATATTCAAGGAGCCAACAATCTTGGTAAATATTTTGCAGGATTGTTTTATGAAGACAATCTATTGGCTGTGATGAGTTTTGGTCGCCACCATCGAAAATCTTCTCAATTAGTGTTGGATCGCTTTGCCGTTAGAGATAATTATAGCGTTGTCGGCGGAGCATCTAAACTATTTAAGTTTTTGCTCAGCTTGAGTGGTGTTGAAGAAGTTGTTAGTTGGTCAGACAACCGTTGGAGTTGGGGAGACGTGTACGTTCAGTTAGGGTTTCAATTAGAGGAATCTCTGGGACCGGACTACAGCTATGTAGATTTTTCCCACAATTGTCGAAGGTTATCCAAACAGTCTCAGCGCAAAAGTAAAACTAATTGCCCAGCAAACAAGACCGAAAAAGAATTTTCTAACTCTAAAAACTTGCATAGATTGTGGGATTGCGGCAAGCTGAGGTGGATGTTTCGCAAATAATCTTTATTTTTACGTTGTTTTAAGTTATGCTTGAGGAAAATATATGGTTACAGCTGAGTGATGACGAAAAATTCACTGAGCTGGAGACCTATTTAAACGAGCTTATTGAGATAGAGAAAGGTTGTCATGAACTAAGTAATACTGAGGGTCAGGGCAAACTCCCAAACATTAAAAAAACTTTAAACGACAAAATCTTTAAAATAATAGAACTGGAAAACGCAACATAACATGAAAATCTCAGAATTACTAGAAGACTACAGAAAGATTTCAAAAACAGCTAACGTCAAAAAGCTCACCAAGAAGGCGTTTATACCTAACCCTGACGTTATGGCTCAGCAGCAGCAAGCACAACAACCTCAGCAAGGTGGTGCGCAGGGTCAGCCACCACAGCAAGGACAACCACAACCTCAGGGTGGCGGACAACCTCCGGCTCCTCAAGGCCAACCCCAGCCACCTCAAGCTCCTCCGCAACCGCCGCAGGCTCCGCAGCAACCTCAAGGACAACCGCAAGCGCAAGGTGGTGGTCCTATGGAACAGCTCATGGCGGAGGTTCAACAACTTTCCCCGGAAACACAACAACAGGTAGCTCCACTCATTCAACAGCTGCAGTCGATGCCTCCAGAGCAGCGAGACCAGCAAGCTATAGCAGTACTTCAGCAGCTCGAGGCACAACAACAACAGCAAGGCGCACCGCAGGGTGGAGGTATGGAGACGCAAGCCTCGATTGAAGATGAATATGCCGCAGCTATGCAACAACAGGCTATGGGAGGTCAGCAAGGACAACCACAACCACCGCAACCGCAAGATATGCAACAGCAGGCCGCCCAGGACGCCGGTCAAGCAGAGGCTTCTGCGGTGGAAGCAAAGAATGAACTGGATAATGTGAAGGTCACCCTTACTGTGCGCGAACTTCTCGATTTGGTGGGCAAGGGCACTGCCACAGCATCACTGCTCAAGGTCAAACAGCTTGCTGATACACATCAGCAGAAGATGGATCAGAGCAAACAAAAAGCAGACGCACAACAGCAACAGCAGACACAACAACAACAGCAAGACCAGCAGGGTATGATGGGTGGCGGAATTTACTCAGCACCGATGGGTAATTAATTGTACATGATATGCTAGACCTAACCAAATTGGCCACCTATCTAGACTCGTTTGAGAAAGGTGACCCTAACTACGACAGGGCCTGCTTCATAAAGAGTAAGTTGGCTACTGATTTACAGGATCGCGAAACCATCAACAACGGAGAAGAAGATGATCTTACTGATAATGACATCACCATGGCTACTCCGGATCAACAATCCTCGAGTAATCAGGAAGGTGAGATAATGGATGGTGTTTTCCAGGAATTAGACGCACTAAATCAAATAAAAGAAGAAAAAGAGGAAATTAAGCTGGATCCTAGACAAGAAGTCACAAGAAACCCTAATCTTAATTCTGCCTCGCCTGAAGATTTTGGCAACAACAGCCTAAACACAAAACAAGCCACATTATTTCAAATACTGCAGAAAAAACTTAATAAGTAATGGCTACCACAACAGTAGGACATATTCTGTTGAAGTTTTATTTGCCTCAGCAGTTTCAGCATCTGGTACATGATAAAATACTCGATAAAAAGGGTATATCTGTGTTGTTTGCTGAATTGGCTGAAAAAGCTCCACAGGAGTATTCAAAGATAGTATCCGACCTCACTAAACTAGGATTTGAAATAGCCACAAGACAGGGGACATCTCTGACGTTGCGAGATCTAGTAAGCCCTATCGACAAAGATAAATTGTGGGGCGGTTTTGATGCATTCAAAGATAAGGTTGAGGCCACCAAAGACTCTCGCGCAATTAAAGACAGCAAGATCTTTGATCATTATAACACTATGATGAGTAATGTCGAAAAAGACATTCTAGCTCAGGGATTGAAAGAAAATAAATCTCTAGCGAAGATTATTTTGGCAGGCTCTCGCGGTTCTCCAGCACAGTATCGAGGAACTATAGCCACTCAAGGCATTGTTGTTGATGCTGAAGGAAAACCTAAGATGGATATTCCTATTAAAAGCTCATACGCTGAAGGATTGACGCTTCCTGAATATCTAACAACATCTTTTGGAGCTAGAACTGGTGAAGTATTAAAGAAAATTTCCGTGGCGCAGGGAGGATACGGATCAAAACAATTTGCACGAGCACTCATGCCATTACAGATTGTTGAAGCTGACTGTGGTACTCTTAACGGTATTGATATACTTGTTTCAGACCGCGAGTCTATTGGTGCACATCTTTCCAAGGCTGTTGAAGGCTACAACAGAAACAACGAGGTTACGGCCAAAATGCTCAACGACCTCAAGTCAAAGGGCGTCAAACATATTTTCATTCGGTCACCGATGACTTGCCAGTCAAATAAGAAACATCATTCTGGCGGCTTATGTCAGATGTGTGTGGGTAGGCGAGAAAAAGGTATGGCAGCTATGGATAGTTATATTGGTCTTGTGGCAGGAACCGCCGTGGCTGAACCACTCACAGAAAGTGCTATGAAAGCCCGACATTCAGGGGGAGCAGCCACATCACTAGGAGGTCAGCAGGGGTTTAAACTTATTAACCAGTTGGCAAATGTTCCAAAAACATTTATCAGCAAAGCACCGTTAGCTCAGGCTGACGGTTTTATCACCAAGCTTGAACCTGCTGCGGCTGGAGGGCACTTTATCAGTGTTAACGACGAAGAACATTACATAGGTCTAGGACAAGATCCAGTAGTTAAACACGGCGACCGCGTAGAACAAGGCCAAGTATTAAGTACCGGACTCATAGATCCTAGAGACGTTGTGGAACGCAAGGGTATTGGGGAAGGTCGAAAGTATTATATGGAGGCAATGAAAAAGGCCTTTGACGATAGCGGACTTGGCGTTAATCGCCGAAACTTTGAACTTATCGCAAAAGCTGCAATCGATCATGTGAGGGTCACAGATCCGCACGGGCTAGGTAATTATCTGCCTGACCAGGTGGTATCATATTCTGCGATTGAAAAAGATTATGTGCCCAGAGAAGATTCAAAGCAGATGCGTGTAGATCTGGCATATGGCAAATACCTCGAAAAACCGGAACTTCACTATACTATAGGCACTAAAATAACTTCACAGGTGGTAGCAAAGCTGAAAGAGCACGATATTGAGTCTGTTATTGTTCATGATGAGCATCCGCACTTTGAGCCTGTGATGGTTCGTCTGGTTGATATCCCTGAACATAACGAAGATTGGATGGCTGTGTTGAACAGCACTAACTTAGCCAAGCGTTTTGTCAACATGGTCAACAGAGGAGCAACTTCTGACACTGCCGGTCCACACCCTGTACCTGGTCTTGCTTATGGTAAAGGTTTTGGTGAAAAAGGCTAATTTGGCTGCTTTCCTAGAAGGTTCTTGATATACAAGCAAAAAATCCATAAAATTAAGTAAATCCAGAAAAATTTATATGCGCAATACAACTTTACCCAAATACGCCGCTGACGACCAGATCGAAGGTGCGTTTTTCCAGCTGGCTTATCAAAGGCTTCAAGATACGCTTAAAAATCTTATTCCGTATTTGGTGGGGTTTGAGATTGTCAAAAAGAACGAAGATAACACAAAAGCTCTCGGCGTCTTCGGCTTTCGCTCCAACAGTGGACAAATTCTCTATGTGCCTGCTTTTTTCATTAATGGTAAGGTTAAAAACCTAGATCTCCTATACAGCAAAAATAATGAGCAGTTTTATCCGTTAAACGAAGATTTTGCTGAAATGTTCATTAAGGAAGAGTTGCTTGGGCTCGGTGACAACTCAAAAGAGAACAGATCAGACATTATGCGTGACGCTACTCAGGGCGATTATCGCCAGATGAGTGTGCCTCCGCGTACAGGACGCTACGCCATTGCTTCTGTTATCGATTATGTCAAAGACAGCGACAATAACACCAAGAAAGCATTCACAGAGCTTATCGAGAAAGACGCAGAGTTCTGCGAAGCTGTTTTGCGTTTTTACCCCCTAGATAAGGTAGCCGCAGCTATTGTTCCTCTCGAGGACGGTGACAAGTATCGCAAGTCTAGCAAGGCACCCAAAAAATTAAAGTTGATCCAGCCCACAGATAAAGACGAGGTCAAGAAGCTCACTCAGTCAGACAAGGAAACTCTTTTAACTCAAGGATACGTTATCGTCGACGACCGAGCTGTAGATGAAAAATCTACCTTTGGTGCTGTAGACTATCTCAAGAAATTTACTAACCCTGACGAGTCCGGCTTCTATTCATACGTAACAAAGATGGGTGGGTTGCGCTATGGTTTGCTCATTGTGCGACCCAAGCAACTGCAGCAGGACTTTGCTACAGACGACACACTAGTGGTCGACCTTGACTCTAAGGACGGCACAACATACATCAAAGACCACAAGGGAGTATTCATCAAAGATCAGATTAGGGTGCAGGATTACTCAGCCGCACACAAGATGATGGTGGATGTTGCTGAAGGTAAGCCTGGTTACTCTAACGTATACATCCTTATCAATGAGAACCTAAAGGCAACACAACCCTTTAGAATTAACGCCAACTTCAAGGACGCTTCAGGTATTCGACGCATCTCTGTAGAGCCTTACAGCGAAGCTAACTGGTGCGATCGTGACGATAAGGGTGGCAAGTGGGACAAGCCTGGTAGTGTACACGACCTTCCACGAGGCAACTACTACGAGCACCCCAAGAAAGCCAAAGAAGTGATGTTGGTGATGACCAAGCGCCAGAGCGATCGTCTTGAGTACAAAGATTGTATGATCTACGTACCTTCAGGTTATAAATTGTTGAAGATTAATCCTGCAGACCATAATCGCCCTGTGATGCCGATGTATCCTGAGAACTCTCCAATGATCTCAAAAAAGGATAAAGAGGAAAGCAACAAGCGTAAACTTGAAGCAGAATCAGAAAAAGAAAAACTTGTTCAAGGCGAGCCGGGTTATCCTGGCACGTTGCACGGAATGTTAAGAGACAAAAACATTTTCCCAATGACAGTTCACACAAACGGTAGTGAATACTTTGTGGACATCGATGGAGCAAAGAAAAAGTACGAAGATCCAATTAAAGCCAAAATAGCTATGGTTATGGAGCTAGGACTTGACGAGAAGGTTGCCTCTGACTTGCTAGATAGCCTTGCCCCGGGGTTCACAAAGAAAGGACACGTCAAGCTTGCTTATACTGGTGATGTGTATCCTCAACCGTTTGAAGAGCAGCCCTATGTTAATGAGTTCGGACAGAACACTACAGTTGGGGTAGGTCAGGAAAACACATTACCTACCATGGATAGCTATACAGGTAATCCTACACGGCAGGACCTGGGCAGTATGCCTGAAATCAAAGGTATCGACCCTAAATATGTGACGCAGGCAGTGCAACTAGCCCAGAACGGGCAAAAGGAAATCTTTGACACACACATGCTAAGCACACTGGCAAAATATGTGGGTGTTAGCGATAAAATTTCTGAGTACCTTCCGTCAATGGTTGAAAGCATGGACCGCCTCGGCAGAATTTTGTTTTTGCTTCATTGGGAGACAGATAAGTTTAAAGAAATGTATGGTCGCGGAGACCTGCCCGAACTTGTGGAGCTTGTCACTAGTGTGTTTAAGAACCTAGGAGACTTGATTATTTTCCTGAAGAGAAAATCTCCAGAGCTCAGCATCAACATGACTAAAACAGAAGGACTAGACGTCTAGTCCTTGGCGCGTATGAGCCCTCAGGCATTACCGCCAACGCAGGAAGCAGCTCAGCCACAATTTCAAGAGCCTCAGGATACGTCCGCTTTTGATCGTTGGATGGCGTTAAAGCTGTTGCGTGAAAACATGCTGTACTCGAATCCTTCGACCTATGCAATGACAGACATTGCAGAAGATTTACCAGGTGCAGCTAAACCCGTAGGGCATGTATTGAAAAACGTACTGCCCTCAATGGCGATAATTCCAGAAGATCCCGAGGCACGCAGAGCTCAGATAGACCAAGCCATAGCAAGAATCAAATCTTCCAAAAGCTCAAAAGAAGAGCTGAAGAAAGAAATGCTGCATAACGCCCTCAGTATGGGTAAGGCTACCGTCCTACCTTCATTAGCTTTTGCGCTGCTGGGTCCTCTATTATTCAGAAATCCTCTAGCTAGGGCTGCCGTAACCAAAGGAACACCATGGAAAGCCATGTCTGCAACAGCACGAGCCGCCGAGAAAGCTGCTCTTGGCGCTAGGATTGCCGCCCGTGACGCTTTAAGCCCAGCTGCGCGTGCGGCTGCAGATGCCGCAGAGCACGCAAACTACCTTAAGTCCAACCAATTTCGCAGACCGCTTCGGTCCTTTATTTCCCTAGACGGCATTAAAAAATTTATTGGCGATTCTCGCTATAGAAAAGCAGCTTTAAATAAAGCCGTGTTTTCAGACACGCTTCCTTTTGTAGGTGCAGCTGCCCTGAGCGGCGCAATCACACCCGCACTGGCCTATGGCTCTCAAGTATCGGACAAAGCTCTTGGTGAGGCTCGTAAAGTAATGGAGGAGCAGCCATACATTACAAGTCTCCCAGCATCTGAAATGCTCAGCGTCATCAAACAGAATCAAGGAGAAAAGGAAAACACACCGCTGCAAAATATAGGTACAGGTACAGCGCTGGGCGCCATAACTGGAGGCTTGGGTGGATTGACTCCTGCTGCTGTTAAGGCCGCAATAGCCATAGCGTCATTCGGTAAGTTTGGACCTAAAGGAGGACTAGGTGGTGCAAATTTCTTGAACAGCCTAAAGCGTGATGTGATGTTGGGCACAACTGGAGGTGCACTCACTGGAGCATTGTCAGGAGCATCAACGAAGAACTATATCGAGGATGAGTATAATAGGATGCATGACGAGCAGTCTCAAGCATCATCATCACCACAATTACCGCAGAATGAACGCCCGAAATCTACTTCCTATACGATTTAATCAGATCGGCTCGTTTTATAACTTTCCTAATTGGCGATATTTAATATATCTCGAACCGGACAGAGCTAACCTGGCGTACTGTAAAAGAAAACCCAAGGACGGTGCGCGCTGCCTTGTACGCTATATGAGCAAGCACAAAGAGATTGCAGACAGTGTTGTTGTACCGTATTCGCTAACACCTTTTTGCTTAAAGGCGGTCAACAAACTAAACAATCAGCAAAAAGAAGTATTTTACAAGCTATTCAATAAGAAGTTAAAGCTGCAAGGCGATCGCAAGATATACACAAGAACCTACAAGGAAGAAAAGGTTGAGGTGTGGAATGCCAAGTACATATCCCTGGTGACAGATCGTGCTCTTCGCGATTTTTTATATCATGTGACCAATATTAAGTATTCTGCAAACTATGACTTTGCTGTAAAGTACAGAAACTCAAAAGAACAACAGCGGAATTTTTGTGTGGTAGGCTATTGCATATTTGCTGGATTATCTGATGCGATCATAGCCCATAGATATAAACTATACCCTGGCCAAGTAAAGGCGTTAAGAGAGCTGTTCTTTGACTTTAGCAACGCACCTACAGACATTGTCGCAAGAGCTGCTTATTTTACACAGCTGGCAGACAATCAAATAATCAGTGATGTTGATCGCCGGTACTTCAAGATCATTGGTTCTCTTGGTGAGCTAGGTCTCAAGGCAGATGCTGACCCGTCCTGCCTTACCTTGGACGAGAAAGAAAAGCTTAACTCATATCTAGCCGATTCAATGCTAGAAAACGTCACGTCGTTATATTTCGCTATAGAGGACAAGAAAGATGCTTTGGCCTATAACGGAGTCATAAATAATCTGGCATCATTCTTTATCAAACGTGAAGAAATTAATTACTACAGGTCTAAGGTACGTAACCTTGACGCCAGCACGAACAGAATAGTTAATGAACGCACAGACTATGGTTCAGGTATGCAAGAAGACGACATACTAGCCATGGATATGATCTCTAAGCTGGCGCTGCAAGAAAATGTGCTACCAGAATATAAAGTAATTACTGAATTGAACTAATTTAGAAACCATGATATAACTATAGATAATTATATGGACGAGCCAAACATTCTCATTAAAACCGCACTCAATGACGCAGTGCAAAAAGTAAATGAAGGGATGACCCCTACAGCTGCTCTGCGTAAAGTTGCTAGCGACCTTGACCTTAATCCAAACTATATCCAGCGCACAGGAGAAGCATTGAATGTAGCCTTGCATTACAAGCACTTTAAAACCGCCTCAGACCGTTCCACCGAGTTTGAGATCGCTGACATCCCTGCAGCTATTGAAGGAACGTTTCTACGTAGCGAAAAAACAGCTGCAGAGTATGTTTCTGAGGAGTTTTCTGTGGGTGATGCAAGTGCAACTGTGTTTAACTACAACAGAATGCTGACTAATCCTGTTTACAAGCGGGCTTTTATGGAGATTGCAGGAGCTACTGAAACGCATGACTCCTATCCCGCCACATTTAATACAGTCTACGAAAAGTCTGCAAATTACATCAAAAAGCTGTCTAAGACGGCTGAAGAAGCAGAGGTAACTAAGGTGGGTGCCGAGATTGAGCTCAATGAAAAGTTCTCTTCTTTGTGCGATGAATTTAGACGCGATGCTGGTTATAGGACAGCTTTTGAAGAGTTCGAATCTCAGGTCTTCGCCAAGCACGGTTCTGCATCTTTACCCTATATCAATCTTCTGCACAAAACGGCTTGTCCTCACGAAGAGCGTGGAGTCCATGACGATGCGTATATGATGTTTGACCAGTGCAAAGAGGCACAGTGGTTTGATTCTTTAATGCTTGCTGCAACCACAATGGTTGAGTCGGAAAAAAAGGCAGCCGAAGCTCTTGATAACCTTTCGTTTGAAAATAGCTTTGTTAAGGAATGCCGTATGTTGATGGGTAAAGTGGGGGCTGAAAAAGAAGAATCCGCAGCACATGAAAATGCTGAAACTGCAGAAGAAGAAGCCAAGGAAGAAAAAACCGAGAACGAGGAAGAAGATCCTGTTCTTGCAGCAATTAAAAAAAAAGCCTCAGTCTCTGAATTAGAGGCAACCGCAAATTATAGCGATGACCCTGTGGCAGATAAAGCCATGGAGAAAGAGGCTATATTTGGTAAATTACTGACATTTGGTGGGCTGTTGCAGCACGGCGGAGAAAGCTTTGCAGGTATGATGCACCCGCCTGTATCCGAAGCTTTCAATCATCATTTTAGGGCACCAAAAGGACCACCACCCATTAAACCTAACTTGACTCTTGAGAACATGGAGCGCAAGCTTCTACTTCAAGAGCTAATGATGACAGATCCGATTCTGTCTAAGGTTAATCCAGCTAAAGTAGCTCGGGCGTTTGAACAATTGTTGAGACTCTCACCAGAAATCTCTAAAGAAAAAGAAGTTGTACGGGCAGAGCTCCGCGCAATGGTATCTTCTCAGGCGTTGAGTAAGTTTGACGCTGAGTTGATGGCTAAGACAGATGTAGGTATGCTTAAACGCCGCCTAGCTACGCAAGAATTCAACAGAGGTGAAACGCAAAACTTCAGACTTTAATACTTATGCCTGCATTACTTAAAATTAAAAGATTTATTGAAAACGATGTGTGGAAAATCAATTTTTCCCTCGATATAAATTCACTGTCAGAACACGACAAAGATCTGATTAGAAAGTTCGGTGAACCGCAAATCAATATTGGTGGAGTGTATCTAGCTGAAACACTCAACACATACACTTTACCTGATAAATATCTTCGCGTGCGTTCTGATTTGCCGTTTACGCAGGAATTCGATTCAAAGTCGCCAGATTTTGAGACAGCCACGCAAGCTAAGGCGCAGGCTTTCCAAGACACCTTTACAGCACTGTACCTGGGAGCTTTCACAACACTACGCACCAGCACAGACACATTCACTGGTGAGTATGTCGAAAACATTTAATATGTTTGAGCAACAAGCAAACATTAAAACAGCAGCAGGAACAGTACTGGCTCTTGATGCCGCTAAGGCGTTGGGTAAAGGGCTACCTCTAGGTATCGGCTCGATTATTGCAGGCATATCAGGTATCAGCAGACTACCTAAAGGAGATTATCTTGGTGCGGGTATAGACTTTGCTTCTGCCGCAACCAGCCCATTTTTGACTCCTGTAGCTCTAGGATTGGATGCGATTAACTTTGCTCGAGATATGTCTCGTAATGGCGAGTCTACACCTCAAGAGCAAAGACGAAATCGTTTCATTGCTCCTGATGGTGGTTTGCAAGAGGAGTCACCCGAATATAGATTTATAAATAATCCAATGAATAAGACTGCACAAGCTCAAAAAAAAGCCGCCAATTCCCAGTTTAGACAAGATCTGACAAATCCTTCCGCAGGAGCAGATTCAGATCTGTATAAGGCTATCGAACCCATGATTTCCTCAAATTCTGACGCAATGCTACGCGGAGCAGATGCCGAACGGATCAATGCTTTGAAAGAGCAGGTCAGAAAAGGTATGGTGGGATTAGAATATATGACCGGACTGAAAAAGAACACCGGTGAGACTTTCTATGATAAGCATCCTGTAGAGGCGACAACAACAGACTTACTAGGTAATGCGGCTCCTCTAGGTGCAGGTGTGGCCGGTGCAGGTATATTAGCTAATATGCGGCGCCAGAGAAGTAACATGCTCAAGACAGAGCCTGCCAAGATGTCCAGGTCTGAGAATTCTCATGATACCACAAATCCTGCGAATCTGCTCGACCCACATCACGGACCTGCCAGATCAGACGTCTCTAGATTGTTTGGGGATCTTGAGAATAATCCAGAAAAGCGACTAGCTTTGCTCGATCAACTTTCTGGTAGCGATCCCGGAGACCCTAACTCTTTTCTAGGTAAACACAAGAATATCCAAGGGAAACAAAAGGAGCTTATTGATGCGCATAATCTAGCACAGCAAGATATACAGAATAAGTTATCAGGAGCGACGACCAAACCCGAGGTAGCTCAACTGGAGGCACTTATGCGTTCCGGTGACACAACGCACAAGGCTTCTTTGGCTAAGCTTGAGCAGGAAACTAAAAAGTTGATGTCAGCAGCTAAAAGCCACGGCGACAACGCCGGGCTGCATAAGTATGTTAATCTTCATGAATCTTTGCGCAGAGCCAGAGAAAAAGGCGGACTAAAAAGCTATATTGGCGAAGGGCTAAGCTCGCTTGGAGGTGTGGGTGATCTTTTGGAAAAATACCACATCACCGGAGCCAATCCTCATTATAACGAAGAAATTATCAAGAACATCGTGTCTGAGTATGGAGGGTCCCACACATCTCCAGAAGAAATGCGTAAATTCATTGAAGGTACGTTGCAACGCATAGGTGATCCGCATCACCAGGCCTCCGGCTTGCGAAAAGCTTTTTCAAGAGCAAAAATACCTCTAGCTGCAGGAGCTGCCACAGCTGCAGGGGGTATGGGTTTGTACCATTTGTTAAAAGGTATCCAAAACCAAAACTACTCAAAGGGTCAGACGGCTGAATGGAAAAAAACTCTTTTAAAATCTCGCGGAGACTTTGACGCCGCTAAACGAGTTGAAGAAGAGCAACAGGCAACACAACCAAGATAACTCTATGTATAAAGGACTTATTAAATTTAGTGCTACAGAAGATTGGAATTGGGATACAGAGCCGGTGCAGCTCTTACACAACTCCAATACACTTACAAAGGCTGGCGCAGCTAATGACGAGCTTCGTGCAGAAAAAACAGCAGGTCAGACAGATGCATTGGTTATTGCTCTTGGAGCGTATGAAGGCACAGGTGCCAACCGCAACGGCGATATCTTTAAAGAGGCTGAATGCCTTAAACACTATAAGACTTTTGTAAAGTCCGGTAGTCGAGGAAAAGACGGTAAACATGATGGTCGTGCTTTAAACCGGCATCATAAGAACAAACCAGAAGATCCTAAGTACGGCAACATCAAAGCAGCCGCGTACAACCAGAAAATGAAGCGCATCGAGCTTGTTATCGGCATGGATAATGACAAATGCGCAGAAGAAATTCAAAAGCTTGCAGAGGGTAAGCAAATTAATGTAAGTATGGCTGCTAAGGTCGCTTATGATAAATGTTTTGTTGCAGGTACTCTTGTAGAGACGACTGATGGGCTTATACCTATCGAGAAGCTCTGTGTCGGAGATTTAGTAAAAACACATACAGGTGGCTGGAAGCCTGTGGTCAGGCTTTTTGAGCGGGAATATATTGGAGATGTGTATACCTTGGAGGCGCGAGGCGTTGCTTTTGATACGGATATGACTGAAGGACACCCAGTATACGTGCTGCGCGAGGAAAAGGTCAGGAACGGTACACTGAATGGGCGAGGAACAGCACGAAGAATAGATCGAGAAAAAATACAATTTACGCCAGACTGGATTAACATAGAGGATGTTAACGATGGTGATTTTTTACTATACCCGATCCCGTCTTCAGATAACTCGCTAGACTTATCCAGACACGCATATGCTTTGGGGCTTTATCTTGGAGACGGAGCCATAATATGGTCTCGTGGTAAAGATAACACAAAGCCTTTAGGTTTGTCGTGGACCTTTGATGATAAAGATGTGGAAATTGTGGACAGGCTTGTGGCGCTGTATCCTGCTGCCAAAAAGTATCATTATTCGGACAAACACTGCTACAGTGTATGTCTGCGCGATAAGGAACTTGCTCAGCTGGCCTACAGCTATTGTGGTGTGTATAGCTCAGAGAAATTCATACATGTCTCCTTGATAGCCAACGCCACTGTTGAGACTCGTCAACTATTTGTGGCTGGTTATTTGGACTCGGACGGATCTATAGATGGCGTGAAGCTAAGTGGACGTATTAGTAGTATTAACGTCGATGTGATATATTCTTTGCGACAACTCCTGCTGTCTTTGGAGATTCCTTGCGGCTGGCAAAAATCACCCACATTTGAATATAACTCAGATAAGCCAACCGGAGAGTACATTCACTCAATACATATCGGCGCATTTTATTGTGACAAGTACTTCAGCAGCTCTGTAAAAGTTCAAAAATATGGTGGGTTTAAGCCTAAACAGGATAAAGCCTTCATTCATTCAGGTTACCTAATTACGCCTGTGCGGGAAATTACAAGCACCACATCGACGCAAACAAAAGTATTCAACGTACAAGTGGAGGACGATGAGTCTTATGTAGTTCACGGATTTATTGTACATAACTGTACATGGTGCGGTTATGAGGCTAAGGATGACCGACACAGATGTAAGCATGTTCCTAAAGAATTGGGTGAGATTAATAAGCGTGGAGAAATGTGCAGCATGGATAACATAGACCCAAAATGGTTCGAGCTTTCCATAGTAGGTCGCCCCGCAGATCGCATCGGCATGTCTTTGAAATTAGCCTCTGACAACAACTACATCAAAACAGCAAATGATTATCGTGAGCTGTATCCGGGTTTTGTTGCTCCTGATGATGAAGATAACTATTTGAGAATTTCCAAATATGCTTCAGAAAAACGTTCACTTGTTCGTAAACTAGCAGCTATTGAAAAACACATCGACGGAGTGATTGAAGGCGGACCTAAAAACTCTAAAGATAAGTATTTGGCCGAGCAGAAAGGTAAGATTAATCATGCTGACGGTATCTCTGAATCCGCAATGGATGAGCTTCGTAAATACGAGCCCTCTAAACTGTTAAAAGCCTTAGCAGATCACGGAATCGTGTTTTCACCAGAAGACTTTGTGAAATATACTTTTGGGGCTGAATCTTTAAAGAATACTGGAGGTATGGTTGGCAAGATGAAGAAACACTTGCCGTCTATGTTTTCTGATATTGAAGAAGACGGAGACGATGTAATCAATGATGAGAAGTACGAACCGTCGCATTCAGACATTATGCCGAAAGGTATCATGAACATTGTGCGTGGACTTATGGATGACCACTCGTTATTTGATAAGCCTTCACATGGCAGAATTATGAGAATCACGATTGTCAAAAAGATGCCGCACGCTAAACTCAGTGGTAGAAGTCATGAAAAGGAAATGCCTAAAGAGGCAGCAATTAAAGAAATAGCCAAGCAGTATGCTGCCTATAAACTAGCTGCATTGAGATATTTAGACTCTCAAGATAAGCTTGATGAAGAGCTAGTATTTAATACTTTGGTACAAAATAGATAAAAAATACTTGGAACAAGTGCAAAATTCGGTTAACATTTAAAAATATAACTAAAAACTTATGCCCGAAAATATTCAACCGCCTGCAGAAGGCAACAACATTGAACAACTTCTTTCGCAGCTTTCTCCGGAAGAGTTACAGCAGCTGGCCACTGCACTATCTGCCGACATGCAGAACCCTGAGGCTCATGAAGGTGGAGAAAGTGTAGCAGGTCTTGCACAGGCAATCGAATCTCACCTAGGGCAGTCTCCTGAGTCCGAAGTGCCGGAAGCTGCACCAGAAAAAGTAGCGGCATTGAATTTTGTTAAGTCTGCCTCCTATATTGAAGGATTTCTCAACCACGCACTAGATAACGGTGTTGCTGTGAAGCAGGCAGTAGATCTCTACGACCAGGCACTCAGCAGCACAATCAGCAACTTGAGAAAAGAAGCAGCAGAGTCCAAGGCAGAAGAAAAGAAAGAATCTAAAAAACACGAAAAGTCAGAAACAATTAAACAAGAAAAGAAAGAACACGAAGCTATGAAACAAGAAAAAATGGCAGCATACTATGATGGAGTATTTTCTCGGGCACGGGAATATGGGTTTACTGATCGTCAAACAGCGAATCTGCTGAAGGCTGCGGCTGACGGCGACGAGACAGCCTTAACAGACGCTTGGGGTCTGGAGCCCAGCGGCACCACCGGCACAAAACTGAACGATCAGCCTCCTATGCCTAACGCTTCTGAAAAGATGCAAATGTTGCTGGCTAAGCTTAAAGGACAGGCTGGCGCATTTGGTGGTCAATTATCTGAGATGGCACACAAGGGAATGGATCAGGCTGGCGCATTTGGTGGTCAATTATCTGAGATGGCACACAAGGGAATGGATCAGGCTTCTGCCCTCGGCCATCAAGGTATGGACTACATTGGTGCGCATCCTGAGCAGGCAGCTATTGCAGCGCTCTTGGCTGGGGGTGGCGCGTATGGTGCTCATAAGTTGATGCACCGCAATGATGACAAGGCACAGAAAACAGCTGCCGCAGTAAACTTCCTAAGAGCTACATTGCCTCGCTAATCTTAAACCTTTAAATACCTAAACTATATGGCCAAACTAACAAAACACGCAGAAGTTCTTAATCAATTGCACACGATGGTTAAGAAGCAGGCTGAAGAAGCCCAAAAGAATATCTCTGGAGCTCCTGGCGGCGACGTCAAATCTGTGAGTGTTGGAGATGAGCACGAGGGACACAACAAGAATTCCATTGGACCTGAAAACCAGGCACAAGGATACCATCAGAAGCCTTCAGAGGACTCTGCAGAACCTCTTGCGAAAGCCAAAACCGCTAGCGATCTCGGCACGGAAATTCTCGACATTATACGCAAGCAGGCCGAGGCCCAGACAGGTGTGACCGGCAAGCCAGGTTACGTTAAGTCTGAAAGCGTCGGTGACGACCAGGAAAAGGTCGACAAGAATGCTATTAAGCCTGAGAACAACAAGCAGGACTATAGCCAAAAAGCCTCCACAGACGGCTCCAAGCCTCTCGCTAGCGCCAAGAAGGCGGAAGTTGAAGAATTGGCAGCTAAGGTTGCTTCCTACGAACTCGGACGCCAGTTCTGTGCAGCTCTTTTAAAGTCTGCTGGTGATCGCTTTGAAGGTGATGAAACTCAGCTTATGAAAGAAGCTGGTCGCCGCGACTTCGATCAGTTGATCGCTCAGGCTGCAGAAAATCTCGAATCTTCCAAAGTTGCTGAACACCGGGCTGTAAAGCAGGCTGAATTGGCTGGTGCCACGCACTTCGACGAAATACTAAAGCAGGCAGCTTACCAGGAAACCCTCCAGCAGAATCAGGCGCTGGCCGCTAAGGTGGCGGAGTACGAAGCTTTCATCAAGGAGGCCCAGGACGAATACTCTGCACAGGCAAACGCATACGCCCAGCAAGAGCAGCAGACAAAGCTTGCTGAATCTGTTGCGGCAGTTGTTCTCAACAGATTGAAATCTGAGGTTGTCTCAGAATAATTATAATACTGAAATTATGCCTGCTGACTCTATAGAACAAAACACTGTAGAGCAGCAGGCGCTTCATGCACTGGCGCATTTGAGTGATAAAGACAAGGCCAGTGTTCTCAGTTATATTGAAAGTTTGGTAACTTTAGAAAAAGTAAAAAATGACCAAAGAAGCTCTACACAAGATCGAGACGTTTGTTAAGACTGCCTTAGCTGAAATCTCTGATTTGCAGCAGCAGGTAGCTTCACAGCAAAATAAGCAGGCGGAAGTCCAACAGCAAAATAGTCGTGAGCTTGACGCTGCACTTAGAAAAGCTGCAGAAGCTATGTATAGCTCTGATTTCATCAACGACGAGGATGAAAAAGCCTTGTTTGTTAAGAAAGCCAAAGAAGACAGTAAGTACCTCGCCAAGATTGTTGAGCGTGTGTGTAATGCTTCTGATGTTGCCTATATGGGTAAGTCTGCTGCCGTAAAATCTTCTGTTCAGACCGACGACCCTGTATTACGTCGCGCGTTTGGTTACAACAGTGCCTATAGTCTTTTAGACGAATAATTTTATGGATAAACAAGCATTTGTGAATGGTTTTGTTAAACGTGCCAACGAGCACGGACTTTCAAATGGTCAGGCTTTTGAGCTTTTAAAGGCTGCTAATGACGGCTTTTTGGGCGGACTAGGTGGGTTGGGTGGTTTAGCTGCTGGAGGCCTTACAGGACTGGCAGCTGCTCACGGCCTAGGTGCAATGGTTGGAAGTAACTACGCACCGATCAGTGATAAAGATTTAGAGCACGAGATGGCTTACATGGAAGATCCGTCGCTAAGCAAGGCACTTAAGTATGGGTTGATTCCAGGATATGCTGGATATCGCCAAGCAAAAAATGATCGAGTACAGGCAGCCTATCAGAAGTATAAAGATGAGCACAGACCAGCGGCTCCTCAGCAGCCTCAGTACTAGATATAAATAATTTTAAAATATTGTTGACTTTACCCCCACTATTTCCGACAATATTTATATAACTTTCGCATGACCATTGCCGAGAAGACCTTGAACGGTGCTTGGGGTGAGAAGCAACAAAAACACGCAGTTAAACTAAACAAACAAAAACAAATAGGAGAAAACTAATATGATTAATTTCAAAAAAGGACCTGCTCTTAGCTTGCACCAAATTAACTACATTGGTAAAGCTGTGAGTGGTCAAGGAGTCGTAGCGGGCATGGTTGTCCGTCTAAACAACAACAGCGGGACAATCGAAGTGCTCAAGGGCTCTAGCGATTCTTCCCCTGACCTCAACGCAATCTATGGATTTGCTATCAACAACCAGGATGCTGGTGACGTGATCGAGTCCGGCGTTATTGGCGTATACGCGCTTGACGGTGCTTCTGTGCTCGAAACCGACCAGGCCGCCGCAACAATTAACTACACAAATTACCCACTGGGTTCTTTGCTTACAACCAACACCAGTGGTCAGGTTGTGAAAGCCAGTGATCAGACCAGCCTCACAGCTGTGAAGATCATCGGACAGGTCGAAGGTATTCGTACCATCCCAGGCAATGTGCAGAGCCTCACAGATAACAACGGCAATGCCTTTAAGGTGCAGGGAACCACGACGGTTCTTGGTATCAAACTCGCAAGCTAATTAACTAGGAGAAAATATACTATATGGAAAAAATCGCAAATCAAAGAGTGTTCAACGATACGTTCGTTGAAATGGTTAAAGCTGGTGAGGAAAAGAAGGCCGCAGTGAGCGCGCAGTCTTTCACCCGTAACAAGCTTCGTGAAGAAAGCTTTACAGAAAAGATTCTCACCCCCATCGACATCAGCAATGATGACCTCGACAAGGCTGAAAATCCTGAACTGCTCGTTAAGTGGAACGACCGCGAACCCGACACAGCTCCTGCTGTGACGATTCCTCTCGGCGTTGTGCCTGACATGTTCCAGTTTTCTGGTACGCGTTATCCTTCCTACTTCACACGTATCACGTCCCCGAAGTACAACAAGGACATCGACAATCTTCGTAGCTATGACTACGACATCCGCGCCATCATGCTCGAGTTGAGCACAAAGGATATCGCAACAGAAATCGACACACGCTTCATCAGCAAGGTTGACAGCATTATCGGTCCGGTCAATGCCGCTAATCCGCTGAACAAGCTTGACCTTCCTCAGAATGTTACCATCAGTGGTGGTGTTACTCGTGAGAACATCGCAGAAGCCTACAAGGTTATCAAGCGTCTCCGCGTTCCCTTTGGTCCTGCTCAGCCAGACGGCGGAGAAAGCAAAGGCGTGATGCTCATGAACAATGTTACTGCAGACGACTTCGTGAAGATGAGCCGTTCTGAAGTTGGTGGCGATCTCGCACAGGAAATGTTCATCAATGGTCTTCCTTCCAAGACTCTCTTGGGTGTGAAGCCGATCTACACGATCAAGCGTGATCTCGTACCTGACGGTGTGATCTACTTGTTCTCGTCTGAAGAATTCTTCGGCAAGTACTATCGTTTGCAGCCACTCACAGTGTTCATGAAGAACGAAGCCTATTTCCTCGAGTACTTCCAGTACATGAACCTCTCTCTTGCCATCGGCAACGTGAAGGGTGTTGTGAAGGTTGACTTTAATGGCTAAACTTAACTAATAGTTAAATAATAAAGGGGACCTTCGGGTCCCCTTTTTATTGTGTACAACCGTCTTGCTACCTAGGCGGTTTGGCTTTATAATCACTTTATGAATATCGATGCAAGTATTTTAAACGATTTTGCTACATTTGTAGAGAAATCCGCAGCTTCGTACGGCAATCAATCGCCTTCAGCAACACCTGATGGGTATAGTCAGACACAAGCCCCAACCACAACTAAAGTGACTCCTTTGCTGCCTCCTACGGCTCCTAGAGCTGTAACTGTTCCAGGTGTAAACACAGGACAGCAGGCTGTCAGAAATGCTGACACGCCAGACAGTAGTGTTCCTCCTGCCGCCGCACCAAAACCCGCAACATCTCCAGGGAAACCGTTAAAACCAATCAAATTCTAAAATTATGGCTACACCCATACTCACAGCTGAAGAAGTACGACTGTTTCTGCAGGACAGATCAGAGCTGAATCCCCTACTTCTAGGGGTTAGATTTACTCCTGAGATGATCGATCAGGCTATGGTAAATACTGTCGATTATTATAATTTAATGAATCCTCCTACAGGTATAATGTATAGTGTAGAGGAATTTCCATACAGATCATTACTATTGCTTGGTACAGCTGCCTATTTGCTAAGGTCAGGAGCCATAAATGAAGCCGCTAATCAGCTAAGCTATAGTGCTGACGGCGTGCAGGTCAATGACAAGGATAAGGCGCAAATATTCGTGTCAATGTCTCAGGCAATGCAGCAAGAATTTAAAGAGCTTGGGCAGCAAATTAAAATGAATCAGAATATCTCGCAGATATATGGAGTGAAACATTCTGAGTATGTCTATAGAAGGAGATTCTAGTGGCTGACATTTATTCTGCTGGTGAAGCCCTGCGGCAGGCAATGCTTATAGCTGCAGCAGACCCAACCATACGAGCCAGACTCCGGTCAAAATTTCGCAAGCACATCGCAGAAAGTCACGCAGGATTGATGGGCGGTTATCGAGGCGCAGCATACACAAAATATATAAGCAACGACATTTCTAATGCTGATAGTCCAGGCACACAGTATTCAGGAATGCCTGAGGAACCATTTAATTATTTTAGCTAACTATCATGGCTACACCCAGACAAGTTTTTAAGAAGGTGGATATTATCCCTGATTGGACTAGAGGTCATTTTATACAATGGCAACTAGATCCATTTTTTAAAGGGGTCAGACCATACAATTTCTCTCTAGAAATTTCTGAAACTCAGGACTTTTCAGAGATAGCTTTTTCTAAGCAAAATCTAGGTGAGGTATTTTTCGCTATAGATGATTCAAACGCAAAACAATCGTGGGCACTGAATTATTCTTATCGTGTCACACTAACAACAGCAGACAATAAACGATACAGTTCATTTCCGGTGTTGTTTGGGTCTACAAGACACGAGCAGCGTAAGTTCGCTATGGCTGCTGAGATCATCAGAAAAGAAATTCTATTAAATCGGTTTGTAGGTACAGAGGGCTGGTTACTAAGACGAAAGTCGTACGGATTAAAAAACGCCAAAACAATTCGTAATGTTGATCCTGTGTCTGGTGTACCGATAGCAGACACTAAACAAGAAGACTATGGTGTAGGTCTTGATGATGGTTATTTTGATCCTGTGCCCTGTGTATTCTATGTTGAGACCAGTCAACAAGACAAACAGCTTGACCAGGCTGGTATGGGTGTAAAAGAAAAGTACGAGTCAGTCATCAGACTTCCAGGCTATCCTATAATAGAGGTTCGTGATGTGTTGTGTGAAGCTAGAGACGGCTATAGATATAGTGTCCAAGCCAGAAGCGCAAAGCAGTTCCCAGGTAGCAATATAACACTAACGCAGAAAGCTTCTGTGAATTTAATTCCGTCCACAGACACAATATACAGCATACCTATCCCGATACCTTCACCTGTATAATCTTATGGATGACTCAACTCAATCTATCTATTGCCCGACACCAGCCATTGGCTATGTTTCTCCGTATAATCGAGAGTTAACTGAAAGAGACGAACGTGTGATGGTATTAACCCCATGGACAGTTCAAAATATTTGCTATGAGATAATTAAGAACTATATGCTGACCAATCCACCGCAATCACAGGGCTATAAATTTGCTCAAACCTATGATGCGGATGATTTAAAAACCGGCATTGCGCTAGAGATAGCGTTTAACTATAAGGATGTAGCTGTACAGAAACGTCCAGCCATATTTGTGTCTAGGGGTGAGACTGCATTTAAGTTTCCCACAATTAATCAGATGATAGGTGCAAATCCTAGAGAATCGGAGAAGACCAAGTATTCGATGCTTGAGATGCCTATAAATGTCGCTGTGATAGCCACTAATGTAGGATTTGCCGAGCAACTGGCCGAATATATATTTACAGTATTTCTCAGGTTTCAAGAAGTCATCAAAAAAGATTTCTGTCTGCGACAATTTAAGCTGGTAACATTGTCTGCTCCTCAGATATACTTGGAGAGTAAAGATCACTTTGTGATCAACATACTTCTTGATGCTGTGTTTGATATGGGTGCAGTGGTCAAGGGCGATGACCTAAAACTCAAAACAGTATCATATCAAATATTTACAGGATGCTTGGATGATTCTCCGTTGCAGCAATAAAAACCAAACAGAAAATCATTGCAACAGCATACAAATTAAATTAAACTTAAATAAAGTATAGAAGCATATACACAAAACCAAACCAATATGTACATCACACCTAGAGTCAAGATTCAGCAAGAATTTCTACAAGTCCCGGTTTATGCCGAGTTCCCACTACCTGCGTTTATTATCGGACCTAACTACGCACTTACTCGCTATAATGTAGAGGGTGAGAAGTTACATACTGCGCTGGGCACCTATAATGGTGCAGCTGTTGGGGGCGGTAATAGCTATATCCCTGCAGAAAATACAGTCTACGACTTTCCAAATGTTTCTCCCGGTGGTGACGTGGATCACAGCTATACCAAAGTGTACGCTGAGGCGGTTAAGGCTACATATTTCCCACTATCCGCTATCAGCGAAGCTTTCAGCAACTCTGTTGAATTTGTCACACACCCTGATACAGGTGCCAGGTATCCCAACAAAATTAGATTCACTGACGTGACGTTAAAGACTGGTCACGGATACTCGCGTTCCAGCTGCTTCTCTAACCGTGACGTAGCTGTACATGACCTCATTGACATCTCAGACGGAACCAATGTAACCCAGGCCAGAGTGACAGCTATTAGCGCAGAAACATCCGATATCGACGGTGCCCTCTCTGCTACTGTAGGTGATGTAATTGCAGAAGGTTCCGCTATACTGCCGAGCGTACAAGCTCCTCACCCAGGGCAGATCGCTGTAGGTAATGTCTTTACAGTGGCTGCTGTAGACTTCAGTGCTCTCGATGTTGTTGGCAAATATCTAACCATCAGGCACGCCAAAGACTCTTCAGGAGTATACAAAATTATTTCCTTGGGGGACACTGTACATAAACTTGTGGTAGACCGACCATTCACACAGAGTAGCGCAGCAGACCGCGCATGGCACATTAACGGTGTATACAACGATATTGGTAATACTCCTTGGGGGTGTGTTGAATATTCTAATTACCCCGATTACACATACACCGCACCTTCAGCGAATACTTCGTTCACTGTGGCAAATACATCAACTGCCTATTATGGTTATGCGGCAAAAGGCGTATTGACGGATCGCTACACAGCTACAGTAACAACCGGAGGCAATGCGGCATCTGTTAGATTCACCATCACTTCCGAGCAGGGTGTTTTTGCTCCTAAGTACAATGTGGGTCTTGTTGCTGATGTTCTTACTATCGACACAGCCAACGACAATGTTCAGCGTCTGGACTTTGCTCGTGGTATTGCCACGGCCACCACATTTGCCGTCGGCGATTCCTGGAATTACACTGTGGTTGCCGAAGTTGAGCCGGTTAATCCTGTTGCCTCTGGCACATACACAGGTACAACGGACATGGTCTACAAGCTAACTGTCGAGCGCGGTGGAGCATTTTATGACGGCACCAACGCATCAACTTGTGCCCGGCTGGTAATCACTTCTTCTGATGTGGACACTTCTAGCGTTGTATTACCTAAGCTCGATACAAGCTTTAAGCTCGGCAGCTTTGGTGCTCGTGCAACTTTTGAAGTTGGTACTGCAGGCGTTGACTCGGGCGAGCTTATTCTGGGAGACATCTATTATGTTCCAGTTACTGCTGCGCGTCTTGGCGCATACACTGTGGTCACGCTGTCTGAAGATCTGGCAGAAGCTACGTTCCTTGCAGCTAGCCCCACACTCACCGCTACACTTTCGGTAGCGCAGGCATCCATTCGCATTCCTGAGGTGGCAGACGCTCTTCTAGACCTCAAAAACTGGACGCAAGAAGACTCCTACATCACGATTAATTCCGACATTACCACCTACGACAGTAAGCTCATTGCTGAAGGTGTACCTGCCCGCTTACCAATCACATCTGCCAAGCTGTTTGTGGAACATCGTGACTTGCTGCAGGACCACATCGTAGCTATTGACTCGGTCCGTGATCAGGCCGCTGTGCTTCAGAAACTTGGAACAGTCCATCCTGACAATCCTCTGGCGCAAGCTGTTTCTGACGCTGTATTGAATTCAGCTAACCAGATTGTATATTTTATTGGTGTAGGCACCAACGATCTAGCAGGTTATACGGAAGCAATTCGAATCTCTGAAAAGAGCGATAAAGTTTATAGCTTCGTTCCGCTTACCTTCGATCGCGAAATTCAAGACGCAGTTGTAGGACATGTCAATGCTTACAGTACTCCTGAAGTGGGTCGTTGGAGAATTGCTTGGTTGGCTGTTGAAGACAAAAAGACCAGCTTCATGTATAACCTTAAGGAAAACGGTGATTCCTTCACTGCTACAGTTACGGACGATCCTTCAGTTTCCGGCACACAATACCGTTTAGTCTCGGTGGCTGGAGCTAGCTTTATTGATGATGGTGTGCGCCCTAACGACACTGTGAGATTAAACTTCAGGTCTGACAATGATGGAAATATCACATATGATGAGTACGTCGTTGACCATGTACGGACGAACACATCACTCACCATCACAAAACCTCTAGCTGCTGCAATTAACAGCCCTGTGAAGGTTCAAGTTGTTCGTAATTATACAAAATCTGAAAGAGCTAACAATATTGCCCACATCGGTGGAGATTACAATAACCGCCGCGTCCGTTCTGTGTTCCCCGACACCTACAAGGACAGTACGGGTGTCGTAAAGCAGGGCTACATTGCCGCTGCGGGGTTGGCAGGTTTGAGATCTGGTGTTGTGCCGCATCTCGGACTCACAAACTCCCAATTCTACGGAGCTCACGACTTGAGTAAGGTGGTTACTGAGTTCTCCCAGGACGACCTCGACACTATGGCAGAGCAAGGCATCTGGATCATCTCGCAAGAGGTTGTAGGCGCCACTGCGTATGTAAGACATCAGCTCACCACAGACACCCGCAGCCTGAACACTTCGGAAGATTCGATTACTACGAATGTGGACAACATCAGTTATGCACTCAAACATACACTCGCACCGTTCATCGGTCGTTTTAATGTTAACAATGAAAACATCGCCGCTGTCCGCGAAGCTATCGTAAAAGAACTTACATACCGCGCTTCCAGTACCCGAGTTGAGCGTGCAGGTAATCAGCTCACTAGCTTTACACCTAAAGACGACATTATTCTGTTAGAGGCTAACGCTACCTACAAAGATATGATCAATGTGGAGGTCAGGCTCAATGTACCTTACCCCATCAATTACATCAACCTTAAGCTGATTGTTGGTTAATTTATATGACTTCATTTGAGCTAGGTTTCATCAAATGCGCGCAAGAACGGGGCCTGCCTAGAGCTCAGGCAGGCTATATTCTACAAAGAGCGATGGACCACCCGGCAAGTCGTGAGACGTATATCAAAGAAGCAGAAGAAACAAACTATACTTCGGACGATCTAGACAACCTGTCGTGCCTTGTTGCACTGGCGGCGTTTGACGAAGAAATGTCGAAATGTAGTGCAACTCTAAACATTTAATGCGTGTTGTAGTTACTGGAGATTTTAGAGAACCTGTACTTCTGGACACAGATAAAGCCACCGGATTATTAATTTATTCTGACACCGGCCAGCCAAATGTTATTTACCGTATTATCGGCGAAGGCAAGGGCTGGATCAGGTACACGAAAGGCGAGGATCCTGGGTTTGAAGAAATAGCCGGAGCCTTGGGATTGCTAAAATAACACACAATCAACATTGCCTTTGTAATAACTTTTAGTTACAATATAAACAAGAACAATCAACACTATAAAAATATATGGCAGACTTATTTGGCTTCGGACAATCTAATATTACAGCACCCATCACAGCGGACAAGTGTACTGTCTCGTTTGGTGCAACCATCGCAGGGGCCACGCAGGTGAGTATTCAATACGCCCAGCAAATCAATCGCAGGCGTACGATCGGTAATCAAATCAGCTTGTTGTGGGGCGCTCAACCCCAAGGACAAGCCACAATTCAGCGGTTGGTTGTAGCTGGCTATGGCCCAGGCGGCGCTGGCTGGAGTGCCTGTAGCCCAGGAACAGTTACATTTAACCTCGGTGGTTGTTCTGGAGGTGGTGGAAGCCTTACAGCCTCCGGTGCTGTTGTTTCTCAGTACTCAATTACAGCAGAAGCTGAAAGCTTGACTGTTATGGACAACGTTGTAATCGACTTCATGTATTTGAGCGCGTAATAATTTTACGTATTGGCTTGTTTAAAACCCTCTACCCTTTATATTGGGTAGAGGGTTTTATTATATACACACATCTAAACATATGGAAAGTAAACGTACAGGAGCGTCACAGCACGGAAAAATTTTTACAGCGGTGGTAATTTCTTCCAGCTCAGGCTCTAGAGCTGTAACTATTATGACTGAAGGCTACAACCATACGGACGCTGGTAGTATTGGCATGCAGCAACAAGCTGTGGTGGCTTCGGCACTGGTATCAAATTTTTTAGGATTCAAAGATTGTTCACTTCCTCAACCAGGGACTAGGGTGATCTGTGCTACGGCTGCAGGTATATGTTACATTATAGGCATCCTACCTAGTTCTTCTCTGGCTGTGGACGCTATACCGGCCCGAGCCATGCTCGGAGCTAAAAATGCTTTAGCCGATACGGCGAATAGAGTAGGTCATCGAGATCGGACAACGGTTATTCATGATGGGCGTATGCCTGCAGATGTTGTTGATGGTGAATATGTGCTGGCTAATGAGTTAGGTGTGCTGCTGGGTTTGTACCAGGAAATGGCCAATTTAAAGGCGTCAGAGTTAGCGCAAATTCAATGTTTTTTGTTTGACGATTTGGTGCGTATAATTAGCCACAATTATCAACACTTCACATCAATGGGTGAGCATAATATCTACCAGGATGGTAAGCGTTTAATGTCTGAGTTTGGAGCCACACACATTCCTGCTGAGGCTTATGGTCGCCCAGCTGTTGAAGGAGATGGTAGCGAGCCAGTATTTAAAGAAACCGGCACACACACGGTAGACGATAAATCTGATTTTTATGACTTCACTGTTGATGAGCGGTTAAAGGCTGTCGAAAGATTTAAATTATTTCTGGGAAGTGTTGGCGACTTCCTACACCTGTTTATTGTACGTCCAGATCCGCACGAATTAAGAGTACAGGGGAAAGATATAACCAAACCAGACACAGGGTTGGCAGATATACATATGGGTGTTGATGGAGGTATTCATGTACGTAGTGTGAAAGAAATATTCATAGAAAAGACAAATTGGATCCGTGTGCCGTGTAGGATTGCTGCGCCTGATGATCCTGAGGCTGATGACGCTAATTCTTTAGACTATGAAAAGAAAAAGCCGTTTAAGTTTAATAAAGAGCACAAGTTTAAAGAAAACCCGATGTTTCAGGCGTTACAGCTTCGAGACTATGTTGCATATGTAAACGAGAAATTAAACTATCAGAATTTTAAAAAGCATGAGAAAGATTTTTACGTAAATGACGACATATCTCAGGAGAAAGCACTGAATAAGATAAAGGAGCTAGACAAAGAAAGCACGTTAAACCAAGAAAGCTACAAACTGAACACTGCTGGCGTATACCTGATGCCTAATGGTGGTATAACTATTCGTGACGCCTGGAACTCGGCAATAGTTATGGAGGGTGGAAACATCTATCTTCAACCTGCAAAAGACCTGGTATCTCAACCATTACGCAGTAACATTATTAAGGCAGGAAGCAATATAAACATGTCTTGTAGAGGGCACATAGACCTCTCATCTACATTGGAAGGTATACGAGTAAAATCAGCCAAAGCGCAATACTACTATAGTGATAAATCAGGGATTATCATGGAGGCCAATGGAACCGCTGATACACGAGGACAGCCGGAGCCTTCACATTCTGATCCCGCACAGGCAATTGACTACATTGGTGGGATTGTGATCAAGTCCAAGCTAGGTATCTATAATTACGCAGTTAAAGACATCGTCAGCTACGCTAAAAAGAAAGTCATACTACAGTCTTTGAATACGATGGATATTATTTCTGATGAGAATATGACTGTATATTCTAAAAAGTCGATGTTTAGGTTTGCTGACGATAGAGTCCTCGATTATGGTAAGAAGTCCGCAATCTATGTTACTGAAGGTTTTGCAGAATTCTCGGGAGCTAAAGCTACGATACTAGGTCAGCAAGATCAACCTCTGGGGGTTATGTATGATGAGGACAGTATGTTTGTTGATGTCTTAAAGGGTGTGGGTGTCGTATCAAAAATTGTAGACAGTATAACGGCAGCCAAAGACGCTAAAAAGAAAAGTGTAATAAACACTACAACTTTTAACAAACCAGAATATTTTGACGACTTGCGTTTCGCTTTTCTAGATTCCACAGACTATCATGTGACCGGCGACAACGATTGCTTCCCGTCAACCATGGCACAGCAAGACGACGAGCTTACAAATCTGTATTCTCTAGAGGCGTGGACCGAACCTGAAGTTAACGGCACCAAACCATATCCAGGTAAAGATTTGTTCGAAAATTTCTACCTTTTTGCAGATAAACCTGCTAATCTTAAAGAAAATAAAATAGGTAAATCTTACTCAAATAAAGCAGATTCCGAAGAAACACCAAATGAATTGAAGTTGAAGTCATTGGAGGAATACAAAGTACATCCAAAAGACACAACGTTAACTTAATCTAAATAATATGAATAGCGAACCACTAGTAAATACATCGATTGATTTGAACCCTGAGGGTGTCAGGGAAAACCACATTGTTATATCCGACGAAGATAAGGAGAGATTTTTTAAAAGTGTGCTCTCGGACAAGCCTTATGAGGAGACAATCGAGCTATTTGGAGGACAGCACAAGGTCAGATTCAAGGCAATGACTGTACAGGAAAACTCTGATGTGGTCAATCAGATCACCGCAGACAGAAAGCGCGGTGTGGCCAGCGACACAGACGCCTACTTCATCACGATAGCTTCTTACCGCTTGGCGTTGTCCTTGCTGTCTGTAGACGCTCAACCATTCTCTTCAGTAACCAGAGAAAACTTTTCAGCCTCCACAGAACATGATACGTTCGTGTTAGCTAGGATGCGTGTAATCACAGGTTGGGCCACACCCAAACTCTCAGCCTACCTGAGTGCCTTTCAGAGTTTTGAAGCTAAGATGATCAAACTGACCAATGAGGTGCAGTCGCCAAATTTTTGGAAAGCCAGCGCGTAAAATGCCTTACGGAAGGTTATCTGCGTGGCTGGCTTAAATTTGAATATCCAACAAAAACATCCCACTTCAGAGAAGAGTTAGTACTAGACTATATCATAGATGATCGTGTGTATGGTCTACTTCAGAATAAATTATTAATAGAAACCATTCTTCGCAGCTCGGTAGAGCGCCGAGATAAGAATATCCTGGCTCCTATTTTTGATGTTGCTGATGACATGATTAGATTAAAACTTCCTACAATTATACCTCCAGCAACCAAAGATAAAAAAGACAAAACTAAGGAAATATCGAAAGAGGAATTGCTAGAGTGGAAAGACTTTTTGGCAAAAGTTAATAAAAAATAGTATGGGAGACGTATCAACATTTGAAAATAACCCAATGTATTCCGGATATTCTCACGGAATGAACTTTGGGCATCCTATGTTGAACCTCGCAGCAATGTTCATGCTGCATGGAAATCAGATGCCTCAACGACAGAGCGGTCAAGACACCTATGACGCGTTCATACAGCAAGAGCGCTCGATGGATATGATGAAACTGCAGAGTGGAAGCTTCATGAACAATAAGGTGTTTCAGCGTTTAGGTGTTGGTGGAAATAACCCAGCAATCACCGCATTGTCTATGGCTGGTGCTTTTTCACCTGACGGTATACTCGGCCGTGTACTGACACCTGCTCTTGGAGGAAATCCTATGGCCGCCACTATGCGTGCCTACACAGGACTGTCAGGAGCGGGCACGATGGGTTCTTTTGGACGCATAGATAATATATCTGCCGGTGAAACGCAGAGTGTGATGAACTCAATCGCCGACAATTTTTACAATTATCAGAGTTATGAAGAGGGTCCCGATAAGAAAGGAGCAGGTCATCAAGAAAGGTTGCGGGAAAAAACTCAAAACTATTTAACCTCACAGTTAGCCTCTATAGAAAACAAACCAGGATCAGAAGAGGCGACGCGCAGTATCAAGAATCTGCGAGATCAAGGTTTCAATTTTGAAACAAACGCATCTGGAGGGCTTGACGCGGGCGTACATGAGGAACTTAAAAAGAAGATAAGTGCATTTGACGTCACATCCGGGGGGATGCCTGATGAGGGTTCAGTTCGTCGCGATATGGCTGCGTATATAACTGAGAACGACCAGACTCTTAAGAAATCTTTGAGTGACCGTCTTAAAAAGCAGATGGTGGCTTTTCGCGTTGCTACTGAGGCAGAGATTAAGGCTGGTGGTAAGGGTTTATTGGACCCGGGCACAGTTGCAGGAATTGCTGCCAGAGGTACGCAGGTCCCTGTCACTCAAGAGCAGCAGGCGGCAGAGGAAGAAGTCAAAGCCGACTATAAAGAGAATGCGGCGCGACGTAAAACGATAGAAAACAATATAGCTGATAGGCAAGCAGCTGCAGGAATATATACCTCAGATCTGGCAGAAGTAGCAAAAATGCCTACTAGTATTAGTGAGGCAGACGAACCTGACGAAGAAAAACGAAAAACCAAAACGGCAGAGCTTGCTACAGCAAAAAATAAGGCGGGCGCAGAACTGCTTGAGAAAATACAGGGAACTTACAATATGTCTCCTGAGGACGTCAAGGAGTTAAAAAATCCTGCAGGAAACATCGACATCGGTAAAACGCAATCCGCATTAGCTGCAAGCCGTAGATTAACAACTATAGAAGCCATAAAACAAGAGTCGGATGCTTCAGCAAATGCTGGAGGCGCCTACGCAGGGATCAATTTTAAAAACACCCGAGGGTTTACAATCGAAGATATAACCTCGGGATTTACCAAAGCGGCAGATCTTAGAATGCTTGGGAACACAAAAGGTATGCGTCCGGCAGATATGGCTGCAGAGTTTACCGAAAAAGCAGGAGGTGTGATGGACGCCTCCAGAGCCGTATTTGGTAACGAGCTGACTGGAGGAGAACATGTGCAACGCATGAGTACACTTGCAGGCACGTCTGCGGTAGATATGCTGGATAAGTCAGTTACGGTGCAGGGGGCCGGAGGCCAAGAGCAGAATATATCTAAAATGGAGAGCATGCTCCGCGATGTGAAATCAACTAGCCGTGTAGCGGGTGTAAGCATTAAAACTATGCTGGGCATTATCGACTCCGCAAAGGAATTGATCAGCAACAACCCCCGGATTCGTAATATGAATTCCGCCGCTGTGGCAAAGATGTCCGTGGATGCTATAAATAAAGCTGCCGACATGAGCAGTAGTATGGGTGCTCGTGATTATCGTGAGTTTGGTGGCAGTCAGGAGCAAGCAGCCAGAGACATACAGGAAAAAACAAATTTTGCCTCCTCAGGGTTGGGAGGTTTTGGTGCGGCTTTGTTGGCCAAGGCAGGTGAAGGCACAACAGAATACGAGCAACTCCAGACCTTTTTCAGGGCAGGAGGGCTTACAGCCAAATCTCTAGGTTCTGGGGGCACACAGAAAATTGCAGACATATTGCACACCACTACCGGAGACGTTAATCAGATTGGCGGTAATAGACTGCTTCAGCGTGATGCTATGAAGCAGGAAGGCATTGTTAACACTCTAAATGAGATACATACGCAAACAGCTGTAAGATCTTTTTGGGATTATGCTAAAGCTACTGGATTGGATGAAAAGGAGCATAAGGCGAAATTTGCAGAGTACATGAAGAAAAACCCCAAAGGCAGTGTTGAAGAGTATTTCAATAAGAACATTAAGGAGCGCCTTGGTGAAGTCGGACAATCGATATATGAAAGCCAGCAGCAGACCATTAAAATGGATTTCTT